>ERZ1036467.22-NODE-22-length-227305-cov-21.206403_pt1 | contig 227305 bp, 173 predicted proteins | sample MGYA00514231_ERZ1036467 | MGnify/ENA primary metagenome ERZ1036467 (study PRJEB33795, sample SAMN09464919) | human gut metagenome | isolation source: Bloodstream | host: Homo sapiens | place: USA: Stanford, California | collected 2016-07 ...
CAACGACCCCGAGATTACAAATCACGTGCTCTGGCCAACTGAGCTAAAGAGGCATCTGTTATTTGTTTGCGGGTGCAAAGGTAGTAATAATATCTTACGATGCAATAGCTGGAGGCATTTTTTTTCAAAAGGGAACGAAAAAAACCGTCCGGGAAAACTCTCGGGCGGCTCTTCTCTACACGTAACTTACATCAAATTAAATCAATATCTCTTACCAACGGTTTCCCAGTCGATAATCCCCCACAATGCGTTCAAATGATCCGCACGGCGGTTCTGGTAATCCAGATAGTAAGAATGCTCCCATACATCGAATCCCATGATCGGAGTCAATCCCTTAACGACCGGGTTACTACCGTTGGGTTTTTTGGTAATTGAAAGTTTGCCGTCTTTATCTTTAGCCAACCATACCCATCCTGAGCCGAACAAGCCTGTACCGGCGGCCACGAACTCTTTCTGGAAGTTCTCGAACGATCCCCACGTAGACTTGATAGCCTCGGCTAGCTTACCCGTAGGCTCGCCACCTCCGTTCGGGGAGAATTGGGTAAAATATAGATTGTGATTCAATACTTGGCCGGCATTGTTGAAAATGGCTCCGTCAGACTCACGAACGATCTGCTCCAGCGGAGCGTTCTCGAATTTCGTGCCCTCAATCAGCTTATTAAGGGTATTTACATAGTTCAATAAATGTTTTCCGTAATGGAAATCAATTGTTTGTTTGCTGATAACTGGTTCTAAACCGTCGTTTGCGTACGGTAACTGGATTAACTCGAATTTCATAACTTCTTCTTTTTTATCTGTTATTTGACTATTTGTGATCATTAATAATAAACTTAAACATAATGTAAGCATTGTCTTCTAGTTTTTTATGTTGATTTACTATATAAACAGAGCCGAGGGGATGAAAGTTCTGGGTTCGGTGATGATTTTTTAGTGAAAATATGTTTGCGGCTAAAGTTTTATAGGGAAAACTATGCGTTATATATCGCGAAAGTTTCTATTTTTGTGCGCTCTTAAGCTTTTATTAATTAGTAAAACATATTTGTAGATGGTAAAGAAAGTTGGGAATTTAATTCCAAACACCTTTTTTATTACAAAAGGAAGTGGCGAATCAGACTTGGAGAAACACGCTGGTTCTTACCACATGGCTCTTTATGACGCCGGTATCTCTGATTTCAATATCATGACGTATTCGTCAGTGATACCCGCTACGGCACATCTGGCAACCATGGATGAACTAGACCTTCCTCCATTTGGTTCGGAAATGAAAACGATCATGGCTGTATCCCATGGATATCAGGATGAGTTCGTGTCTGCTGGTGTGGTTTACGCATGGATGTACAAGGATGAGAACTTCGACGAGAAGGTTGGCGGTCTGGTGTGTGAGGTCAGCGGACGTTACCGTATCGAGGAGCTTGAGTCTCGTCTGATCCGTGTTATCAACGATCTTCATCAGAAGACGTATGGGAAGTATTATCTTGGAGAGCTTAACTTTATCACCGAGGGAATCACGATCGAGAAACGCTATGGAACGGCGTTGGCCGCCCTTTGCTTCGTGGATTTCCTTCAACCGGAGATCGAGGAATAAGTCGTGTTGAGTATTTTTTGTGATATTTATAGAGCCGGTTCCTTTCAAGAGCCGGCTTTTTTGTTAACTTTGAGCAACAAAAAACATATAAATATTGTTTTCGTGATATGAAAAAGATAATTAATCCGTGGGAAGGGCTGGACGGTTATATGTGTTTCGGTTGCGCTCCGAACAATCCGCTGGGGCTGCATATGGAGTTTTTTGAGGATGGTGACGATATCGTGGCGTTCTGGAAGCCTCAAGGTACTTACCAAGGATGGCTGCGTACGTTGCACGGAGGTATACAGACTACGCTGATGGATGAGTTGGCCGGCTGGGTGGTCTTGCGGAAGTTGCAGACCTCCGGGGTGACTTCACGCCTCGACGCCAAGTTTATGAAGAGTATCTCTACGGACGAGCCCCAGCTGACGATACGGGGACGGATGACAGACCGGAAACGGAACGCCATCTTCATAGAGACCGAGATCTATAACTCGGCGAATGAGTTGTGTACCCGTGCCGAGATGGTTTATTTCATCACCCCGCAAGAACGTGCGATGGAGGAGTTTGGTTTTTGTGGGTGTAAGACTGAGGATGAACATTAGTATAAATAAAAAGAAAAGTTAGGTTATTATGAAGTATGTTGGGGCTCACGTGAGTGCGGTCGGTGGGGTTGAGAATGCCCCCGTTAATGCCCATGAGATCGGTGCGAAGGCTTTTGCCCTTTTCACCCGGAATCAGAGGCAATGGAAGTCGCAGCCGTTGAAGGCGGACAGTATCCATTTATTTAAGGAGCGGTGTGAAGCGTACGGTTACGATCCGGGATGTATCTTGCCGCACGATAGCTATTTGATCAATCTGGGGAACCCGGACGCCGAGGGATTGCAGAAATCCCGTGACGCTTTTCTGGACGAGATGACACGCTGCGAGCAACTGGGACTGAAAATGCTGAATTTCCATCCCGGAAGCCATTTGGGGAAGATGGAGGTGGATACCTGCCTGTCTCGCATCGCCGAGTCGATCAATATCACGTTGGCTCAGACGAGTGGCGTATGTGCCGTGATAGAGAATACGGCGGGGCAAGGCTCGAACTTGGGATATACCTTCGAGCAGATCGCCTATATTATAAACGAGGTAGAGGATAAGAGCCGGGTGGGAGTATGCCTCGATACGGCGCACACGCTTGCCGCCGGTTACGATATAAAGACACCGGAGGGATTTTCCGAGACATTCCGTCATTTCGACGAGGTGGTCGGCTTTTCTTATTTAAGGGGGATGCACTTGAACGATTCTAAAAAGGAGCTGGGATCACGTGTGGACCGGCACGAGAGTATCGGTAAAGGCTTGATGGGCCTTGATACCTTCCGCATGATCATGGCGGACCCCCGTTTCGACAATATGCCCTTAATCCTAGAGACCCCGGACGAGGCGCTTTGGCCGGAGGAGATACAGCTTCTATATAAACAATTAAAATCTTGATTATATGTTCATTTTAATGCCTGTCATTTTTGTCTTAGGAATCCTCGCTATTGCCTTGGAGGATAAGATCAAAATAAATAAAGCGGCCATAGCGTTGTTCATGGCTATCTCTATGTGGATGATATTGATGTTCGATGCCTACAATATTTTCGTCGAACGCTCTAGTACGATCTTTCAAGAGTTCTTGACCCAGAACCCGGAGATGGCCAGCTTGCCCCCGCATGAGCAATTTATTAATTTTATATCGAACCGTGCGATTGTTTATCATTTAGGAAACGTCTCCGAGACGCTTTTCTTCGTGATGTGTTCCATGTTGATCGTGGATATCGTGGATAAGCATGGTGGTTTTAGGGCCGTGACCGGGTATATCCGTACGCCGAATAAACGTAAGCTGTTGTGGTATATAAGTTTCGCTACTTTTTTCTTCTCCGCCTTGTTGGATAACTTGGCAGCCGCTATCGTGATCATGGCGGTGTTGCGTAAGCTGGTACCGGATCGTACGGATCGTTTGAAATATGCCTGTATGGTGATTATAGCGGCGAACGCCGGTGGCTCATGGTCGCCGATTGGTGATGTGACGACCATCTTGCTTTGGGTCGGAAAGAATATCTCGGCGATGCACCAGATCTCTCACGTATTTATCCCCGCTTTGGTTAATATGTTGGTGCCGTTGACGATCGCCCATTTCTGGTTGTTCAAGAAAGGATCTACCTTGCGTGTGTTGAGCGAGGAGGAGCAAGGCGACGAGTACATACCAGAGATACCGAACCGCTCACGTCGGATGATCTTTGTGATCGGCGTGCTTTCCTTGGCGTTGGTGCCTGTCTTCCAGATGGTGACGAACTTGCCGCCGTTCTTGGGCGTCTTGCTGGGATTGGTGATCCTTTGGTTCTATACGGATTTGATGTATAGCAAGCTGCATATGCATGAGTCCCAGAAACTCCGTATTTCCCAATTGTTGCCGAATATCGATTTGGCTACGATCTTCTTTTTCTTGGGGATCTTGATGGCCGTGGGAGCATTGGAGACTTCCGGGCAGCTAGGGATCATGTCCGCTTTCTTGGATAAGCATGTGCATGAGCCGTATCTGATCAGCTTCGTGATCGGTGCCTTGTCCTCCTGCGTGGATAACGTAGCCTTGGTAGCTGCTACGATGGGTATGTACCCGATCGTGGAGCAGGTGGCCGACTTATCGCCTTATGCCCAGTTCTTCGTATCGGACGGTGGTTTCTGGACCTTCTTGGCTTATTGCGCCGTGACGGGTGGTAGCATCTTGATCATCGGATCGGCTACGGGCGTTACGGTAATGGGATTGGAGAAGATCGATTTTATGTATTATACGAAACGGTTCTCTATCTTGGCGTTGATCGGCTATTGTTGCGGCGCCGGTGTATATATGCTTTTATTTGCTTAAAACTTTATTTATATGAAGAAGAGTTGGATTTTATTAACCGCTTGCGCCGCCCTGTTATCCGGGGTGGAGGCTATCGCCTGTACCGGTTTGCTGGTGGGCAAGAAGGCTTCGACAGACGGTTCGGTAATGATTAGTTATGCGGCGGACTCGCATTCCCTGTATGGGGAGATGTATCGTTGGCCCGCCGCTACATGGCCGAAGGGCGCCATGTTGGAAGTGAAGGAATGGGATACGGGGAAACCGCTGGGCAAGATCGCCCAAGTGGAGAAGACCTATTCCGTAGTGGGTAACATGAACGAGCATCAGGTGGCTATCACGGAGAGTACGTTCGGCGGACGCCATGAATTGGTGGATACGACGGGTATCATGGATTACGGTAGCTTGATCTACATCGCTTTGCAACGTTCCAAGTCGGCTCGTGAAGCGATCAAGGTCATGACGGACTTAGTAAAGGAATATGGCTATTACAGCAGTGGCGAGACGTTCTCTATCGCCGATAAGAACGAGGCTTGGGTGATGGAGATGATCGGTAAGGGACCGGGTAACAAAGGTGCCGTTTGGGTAGCGATCCGCATCCCGGACGATTGTATCTCGGCGCATGCCAACCAGTCCCGTATCCAGCAGATACCGTTTGACGATAAGGAGAATTGCATGTACTCGCCGGATGTGGTTTCTTTCGCCCGTGAGAAAGGATATTTCAAGGGAAAGGACGCTGATTTCAGTTTCGCCAAGGCTTATTGCCCGTATGATTTCAGCGCCTTGCGTGGATGCGAGGCTCGTGTATGGTCTTTTTTCCGTAAATATGATACCACGATGGATCAGTATATGGATTTTATCAAGGGTGATCCTTCCAAGGAGCCGATGCCTCTGTATGTGAAGCCGAATCGTAAGCTTTCCGTTCAAGACGTACAGAATGGCATGCGCGACCATTACGAGGGAACGGATCTGGATATGACGAAAGATGCCGGTGCCGGCTCGTATAAGGTTCCTTACCGCTGGCGGCCGATGACGTTCGAGGTAGACGGGCAGGAATATACGAATGAACGTGCCATAGCGACGCAACAAACGGGCTTCGTGATTGTTCCACAAATGCGTAACTGGTTGCCGGACGCTATCGGTGGTATCTTGTGGTTTGCCGTGGACGACGCTGATATGGCAGTCTTCACTCCTGTATATGGGTCGGTAACGGATGTTCCGGAGTGCTATCGGGTGGGAAACGGCGATTTGCTGAACTTCTCTTGGACTTCCGCTTTCTGGATTCATAACTGGGTGGCTAATATGGCTTACCACAAATATAGCTTCATGATTCAGGATATCCGTAAGGTACAGCAAGAGTTGGAGAATGGTTATCAAGAGACCGTACCGGCTATCGATAAGGCGGCTCAGGAGTTGTATGCCAAGGACCCGGCGGAGGCTGTCAAGTTCTTGACGTGGTATAGCACGACTAATTCAGACTCCGCTACCGCCCGCTGGAAGCAATTGGGTGAGTATTTGCTGGTAAAATACATTGATGGAAACGTGAAGAAAGAGGTGAACGGACAGTTCAAGCGTAATCCGTACGGCCAGCCTGCGTCTCCCGATTTTCCCGGATATGACGAGGACTATTACCGTAGCATCGTGAAGAGTGCCGGCGATCGACTGAAAGTAAAATAAATACCAATAATAATCTAATGTTGAACTAAACGAAAGAAAGCGTATGAAAAAGTTTGTAATGATGCTGATGTTAGCAGTCTTTAGTCTGGGAGCTTATGCGCAGACGCAGCAAGGACAATCTGCCGTGGGATTTAACATCGGTTATGGATTCGATTCGAAGAATGCCACGTTAGGAGTTGATTACCGCTATTGTATCACGGATGCGGTACGTTTGAGCCCCTCTCTTACTTATTTCGTAAAGAATGACAATCACAGCACTTGGGCGATCGACTTGAATGCTCATTATGTAGTGAAGTTAAGTGAGATGTTCGGTTTTTATCCATTAGCGGGGCTTAGTCTGTCCTTTTGGAATTGGGATGCGGGCCATGGCCTTTCTCATAACGAGACTCGTCTGGGAGCCAATATCGGTTTAGGCGGTGAGGTTTATGCTACCGACAATCTTTCGATAGGATTGGAGGTGAAGTATAATATCATCAAGGATTTCGATCAGGCCATGCTGGGTGTTCGCGTAGGATATAGTTTCTGATCCCAATATAGTCACAGCCCCACGGCAGTACTGCCGTGGGGTTACACCAGTACTGCTTCCGGCTCTCGCCGATACTGGTGTAGCCCATTGACGGTACAGGCGTTTCCTTTATTCCTTCATTCCTTCACCGGCTCCTACACACACACACACGCACGTATACGCATACGCGTATTATTAATGTACGCATACATGTGTGTGGGTGTGTGTAAAGGGGTAGGTGAAGGAATGAAGGAAATAATCATTTCCTTTTTCTCGATTGCTTACCATCTCAAATAATCCTCGAACGTGACTTTCTCGAAATTGGGGATTACCTCATATACTTTATCTCTTAAAGATTCCGCCGGATTCGTCGTACTTAACCCGATGACACGCATCCCTGCGTCCTTCCCGGACTGTATGCCGTTGAAAGAATCCTCGAATACGATACAATCCTCGGGAGATACGTTCAAGTCTTTCGCCGCCAATAGATAACACATCGGATCGGGCTTACCTTGCGTGATGCGGTCGGCGGTCACTAGGGTATCGAATAGATTGTCCAGATGTAGAAGCCCGAAAGCCCGTTTCACCTTCGCGTTATCCGAGCTGGTAACCAAGCCTATCTGTACGCCGTGCTCCTTCAGCATACGGATGAACTCGATGGAGCCGGGCATGGGAGGCAAGGGCATTGTCTTCTCATACTCTGTAGATTCTTTGGTCACCATTTGGCGGAACTCCTCCGTATATCCGGAAAAATACTTCTCCAGAATATACGGTAGGGTCGTACCCTTTATAATATCAGCGAAATTATCGATACCTAAGCCATAACGTTTAGCGGCATCGTTCCAGAATAAATCGTAAATAGGTTCCGTATCTACTACTACGCCGTCAAAATCGAACAAGGCGGTCTTTAGTTGTTTCATATAAATAATCATTTAATATTTATATCGCGAAGATACGTCTATTTTTTATGAAATCGATTATCTTTGTGGACGCACACATTGCTTGATTATATACATTAAAAATAAATAAGACATGAAGACACTAGTAATTTGTACCGCCATGAGCGCTATGATCCTTTGCGCCTGCGGTGGAAAAAACACGCAAAGTACGGAAGAGACAGCTAAGGTAGTACCGATGGCCGTAATTACACCGGCGATCAATCAATTGACCGACCAAGAGAAAGCCGAGGGTTGGGCGCTCCTTTTTGACGGTAAGACAACGAAAGGTTGGCGTGGAGCGCACAAAGACGCTTTCCCGGATCACGGATGGATGGTGAAAGACGGCGAATTGATCGTGCAGAAATCCGACGGTAGCGAGTCTACGAACGGAGGCGATATCGTTACGGAGGATGAATATTCCGCCTTTGAGTTCAGTGTGGATTTTAAGATCACCGAAGGGGCCAACAGCGGTATTAAATATTTCGTGACCGAGCAAGAGAAGCAAAAAGGCTCCGCTTACGGCTTGGAGTTCCAGCTATTGGATGACGCTAAGCACCCGGATGCCAAGCTTTACACGACTTTCCCCGGTAGTCGTACCCTTGGAAGCTTGTATGATCTGAAGAAAAGCGAGAACATCCATTTCAACGGCGTAGGAGAGTGGAATACGGCCGTGGTGAAGGTATTCCCGAACAACCACGTAGAGCACTGGCTGAATGGTGTGAAGGTATTGGAGTACGAGCGTGGCAGCAAGGAGTTCCGTGATTTGGTGAAGGGCAGTAAATACGCTGATCCATCTTATAATGCGGGTGGTGCTTTCGGCGAGGCTCCGAGAGGACACATCCTTTTGCAGGATCATGGGGATGAGGTAGCGTTCCGCAATATCAAGGTGAAGGAGTTGAAATGATCGCCTCGTGACTAATTTTTCGTAACAAAAGAGTACCGATTTAAAAAAAGTTGTTACTTTGCGGCGAATTTAGACTACTAACTTTAAAAGATAACAGACAAATACCATGATTTGGAACGAAACTATTGAATGTATGGACCGTGAGGAAATGCGGAAACTACAGAGCCTACGGTTGAAAAGAGTTGTTGAACACGCTTACCATAACTCCCCGTTTTATCGTAAGAAAATGCAGGAGATGGGCATTACTCCCGACGATGTACAGACAATAGATGATATAACGAAATTACCGTTCACGGTAAAACAAGACTTGCGTGACAATTATCCTTTCGGCTTGATGGCCGTGCCGATGTCCGAGATTGTCCGTCTACATGCCTCTTCCGGTACGACAGGTAAGCCTATCGTCGTGGGATATACCCGTAAGGACTTGGGTATTTGGGCCGAGGTGGTGGCTCGTTGTCTGACCGCCTATGGTTTGACAAAGAACGATTCCGTGCAAGTATCCTATGGTTACGGAATGTTTACCGGAGGCTTGGGTGCCCATGCCGGAGTGGAGAATATCGGTGGTACGGTGATCCCGATGAGTAGCGGTAATACCCAGAAACAAATCCAGTTGATGCACGACTTCGGTGCGAAGGGTTTGGCTTGTACGCCCTCGTACGCCTTGTATCTGGCGGAGACCATCCACCAGTCCGGTATTCCCTTGGAGGAATTCCAGCTACGTGTCGGAGCGTTCGGTGCCGAGCCTTGGACGGAGAATATGCGTAAGGAATTAGAGACGAAACTAAATATCAAGGCTTACGATATCTATGGCTTGACGGAAATCTGCGGTCCGGGCGTTGGAGGCGAGTGTGAGTGCCAGAACGGTACCCACCTGTGGGAAGACCATTTCTTCCCGGAGATCGTGGACCCGAATACCTTACAACCGGTGGAACCGGGACAAGTAGGAGAGTTGGTCTTCACCACGCTTACGAAGGAGGGTATGCCGATGCTTCGTTACCGTACACGTGATTTGACCTCGCTGACTTACGAGAAGTGCGCCTGTGGACGTACGGCGGTTCGTATGGGACGTATTTTAGGTAGAAGTGACGATATGTTGATTATTCGTGGCGTAAATGTTTTCCCGTCTCAGGTAGAATCCGTAATTTTGGAGCTGCCGGAGTTCGAGGCGCATTACCTGATCGTGGTGGATCGTATGAACAATACCGATACTTTCCAGATACAGGTGGAGGTTCGCCAAGAATACTACTCGGACGAGATGAACAAGATGATCGCCTTGAAAAAGAAGATCGCCGCCCGCATGCAGAGCGTGATCGGTTTGCAACCGGACATCAAGATCGTGGAGCCGCGTAGTATCGAACGTAGTATGGGTAAGGCAAAACACGTGATCGATAAACGTAAGTTAGTATAACCTCTAAAAGATTAAGTACTATGTTAATAAAACAATTATCAATCTTTCTGGAAAACAAGAAAGGCCGTTTTACGGAAGTCGCCAAGATATTAGGGGAGGCAGGGGTCAATATGTCCGCTTTCACGGTAGCCGAGAATTCCGATTTCGGTATCCTTCGCCTAATCGTATCCGATACGGAGAAAGCGATATCCGTGCTTCGTGAAAAGTTATACGCTGTAAGCGTGGCCGACGTGGTATGCTTGCATTGTCCCAACCAGCCGGGAGCCTTGGCAAAGGCGATGGATATCATTACCTCGGCCGGGATCTTCATTGAATATATGTACGCTTTTTCTCAAGGCGACGCTGCTAACGTGATCATCCGTCCGGACGATGTCAATAAGTGCGCAGAGGTTTTGAAAGCGAATAAATTGGAATTGATCGCTGCTAGCGATTTATATAAGTTGTAAATATTAACGTTTTGGGTTTCATTTATTCGCCTAAAAGCACTAATTTTGCACGCTAAAAGTATGTGAATGAAAAAGGTTGTATTTTTACTGATGATGATGACAGTACTATTATCCTCTTGTGGAGAGTATAATAAGATACTGAAGAGCACGGATTACGAATTGAAATATTCGTACGCGAAGAAATACTTCAACGCGAAGCAATACTCGAAATCCGCTACTCTGCTGGATGAACTGGTTACAATCTTTAAAGGAACAGCTTATGCCGAGGAGTCCTTGTACTTGTTGGCGCAAAGCTATTACGGTCAGAAAGATTATCAGACGGCTTCGCAATACTTCGAGACCTATTATACGACCTATCCGAAAGGGGAGTTTACGGAATTATCCCGTTTCTATTCCGGTTATGGTTTGTATCTGGACTCTCCGGATCCCCGGTTAGACCAGTCGCAGACGTATAAGGCGATCGAGCAGTTGCAACTTTATTTGGAGTATTATCCGCAAAGTGAACGGGCCGAGGAAGCGCAGAACATCATGTTCGAGCTTCAGGAGAAGTTGGCTTACAAGGAATTGATGGCCACCCGCTTGTATTTCAATCTAGGTACCTATATGGGGAATAACTTCCAGTCTTGCGTGATCACGGCGCAGAACGCCTTGAAGAATTACCCGTATTCCAAGTATCGTGAGGAATTCATGTTCCTTATCATCCGTGCGAAGTACGAGTTGGCGCTAGTATCCGTAGAGGAGAAGTTGCAGGGCCGTTACCGGGATGTGGTTGACGAATATTACAACTACATGAACGAGTATCCGGAAGGTAACTACGTAAAGCAGGTAACGAAGTTCTACGACTATGCCAGCAAGCGAATTACAGATGCATATTAAGCGAATTTAATCAATAAAACGAAAATGGATTACAGAAAATCAAACGCTCCTACCAATACGGTAACCCGTGACATGATGAAGTTAAGTGAAGAAACGGGTAACGTATATGAGACAGTCGCTATCATTTCAAAACGGGCGAATCAGATTAGTGTTGAGATGAAACAAGATCTGGAAAAGAAACTTCAAGAGTTCGCTTCTTACAATGACAACTTGGAGGAAGTCTTTGAAAACCGTGAGCAGATCGAGATTTCACGCTACTATGAGAAACTTCCGAAATCAACGTTGATCGCCGCTCAAGAGTACGAGGATGGCAAGGTTTATTACAAGAATCCTGCTAAAGAGAAGAATAACTTCTAAGAAGAAATATTTTTGAACATCGGAAAGGCTGACCCTCAAATGAGTCGGCCTTTCCATTTAAAACGAACTAATTACCATGTTACAAAGAATACAAACTGTTTACCTGCTAATTATCGTGGCGCTTACGGTCGCTACCTTATTCTTGCCGTTGGCCGTGTTGCAACAAGGAGACGCCCTCTTCTCGTTCGATGCTAGCGGGTTGAGCACGATGATCGGTGAGCCGGAATTACTATACCCGGCGTGGGGCTTATTTGCCTTGACTGCTATCATCGCTATCATTGCCTTGGTGACGATCTTCTTATATAAGAAAAGAATCCTGCAAATCCGTCTTTGCGTGTTCAACGCATTGCTGATATTGGGCTTTTATGGTTTCTTCGCCTTCTTGATCTATTCCTTGAAGGGGGATATGGAAGGTGCCAGCGTAAGTGTTAAGATCGCTCTTTCCTTCCCGTTGGTCAATCTGATCTTGGATTATCTGGCGATCCGTAATATCGGGGCCGATGAGGCGCTGGTACGTTCTTTGGATCGTTTGCGTTAAGGCTTTCCAGATAAATCATTGGGTATAAGATATTAGGTAAGGGACTCTTTTTGTCAAGGGCCCCTTATTTTATGTCCGGAAAAGTATAATACATAAGACAATATTATTTTGTATATGAAACAATATTGTTTTTCGGTGAAATATATCTACTTTCGTAGAATACAAATATCCGTTGCCAATCATGAAGAAGACTCAGCTTATCCCCATCGCTTTATTGTCGGTATCGGCGGTAGCGAACGCCCAGAATACCAGTTGTCCCCCGAATATTATCCTGTTCTTGGTGGATGATATGGGATGGGAGGATACGTCCTTGCCTTTCTGGACTCAAAAGACGCATTATAATGAGGTATATGAGACCCCGAACATGGAACGATTGGCGAAAGAGGGCATGATGTTTACCCAAGCCTACGCTAGCAGTATCAGCTCGCCTACCCGTTGCAGCTTGATCACGGGGACGAACGCCGCCCGTCACCGGGTTACGAACTGGACACTTTTTAAGGATAAGACGACCGACCGGGAGAGTGATGTGCTTACCCTGCCGGATTGGAATTATAACGGCGTGGCCCAAGTGGGCGGGACGAATAATACGTTTGTGGGTACTTCATTCGTGCAGATATTGAAGAATAACGGATATCATACGATCCATTGCGGCAAGGCACATTTCGGGGCGATCGATACCCCGGGGGAGGACCCGCATCATTGGGGATTCGAGGTCAATATAGCCGGGCATGCCGCTGGAGGTCTCGCCAGTTACCTCGGCGAGAATAATTACGGGCATACCAAGGATGGTAAACCTTACGCTCCGAACGCTATCCCCGGATTGGAAAAGTATTGGGGAAGCGACACCTTCGCTACGGAGGCCCTAACGCAGGAGGCGATCAAGGTGTTGGACAAGGCTAAGAAATATAACCAGCCGTTTTACCTATATATGTCACATTATGCGATCCATATCCCGATTGATAAGGACAAGCGTTTCTACCAGAAATATATCGATAAGGGGTTAACGGCTAAAGAGGCGGCTTACGCTGCCTTGATAGAGGGTATGGATAAGAGTCTGGGCGATTTGATGGACTGGTTGGAGAAGAATGGCGAGGCGGATAACACGATCGTGATCTTCATGAGCGATAACGGTGGTCTTTCCAGCGAGCCCGGATGGCGTGACGGCGAGATCCATACGCAAAACTATCCCTTGAACAGTGGTAAAGGCTCCGCCTATGAGGGAGGAGTCCGTGAGCCGATGATCGTGCGTTGGCCGGGGGTGGTGAAGCCGGGAAGCAAATGTGATAAATACTTGATTATCGAGGATTTCTATCCTACTATCTTGGAGATGGCAGGCATAAAGGGGTATAAGACCGTACAGCCGATAGATGGCGTCAGTTTCATGCCTTTATTAAAAGGTACGGGAGATCCTTCCGTGGGACGTAGCTTATTCTGGAACTGCCCGAATATATGGGGTAATGACGGGCCGGGAATCGGTCCGACTTGCTCGGTTCGTAATGGAGACTGGAAACTGATCTATTATTACGAGACGGGGAAGAAGGAATTGTTTAATATCACGGAGGATATAGGGGAACATAATGACGTGGCAAGGCAGCATCCCGATATCGTAAAGCGTCTGTCCGGGGAATTGGGTACGTATTTACGGAAAGTGGACGGGCAACGTCCGTCGTTTAAGGCGACAGGCAAACCGGTTCCTTGGCCGGATGAGATATATTAATTAAAAAAAGAAAGAGCATATGGAGTTTTACAAAGCGGAAGAGAATCGCTATGCGGATATGATATATCGGCGGTGCGGACGGAGCGGTATCTTATTGCCGGCCGTTTCCTTGGGATTGTGGCACAACTTTGGTAGTGTGGATGTGTTCAGTAATTTTATCCAGATCGCTCACGCCGCATTCGATCATGGCGTGACTCATTTCGACTTGGCGAATAACTATGGTCCGGCCTACGGATCGGCGGAGGAGAATTTCGGCCGGATATTGAAGAAGGGCTTGGGCGCTTATCGGGATGAGATGATTATCTCTACGAAGGCGGGCTACGATATGTGGCCGGGACCGTATGGGAACTGGGGAAGCCATAAATATTTAATGGCTAGCTTGGATCAGAGCTTGAAACGGATGGGACTGGAATACGTGGATATCTTTTACTCCCATCGTCCGGACCCGGAGACTCCGATCGAGGAGACGATGGGGGCCTTGGCTGATATCGTCCGGCAAGGAAAGGCTTTGTATGTAGGTATCTCCAACTATGACGCAGACCAGACCCGTAAGGCCTTGGCCGTACTGAAAGAACATAAGGTGCCTTGCCTGATTCACCAAGCCCGCTATTCGATGTTCGATCGTTGGACGGAACCGGATTTATTGCCTGTATTGAAGGAAGAGGGTGTGGGTATGATAGCGTTCTCGCCGTTGGCGCAAGGCTTGCTTACGGATAAGTATTTGCGTGGAATCCCGGAGAATTCTCGTGCGGCGAAATCGACCGGCCATTTGCAGACCTCTCAAGTTACCCCGGAGGCCGTGGAAAAGGCCCGTAAGCTAAACGAGGTAGCCGCCCGCCGTGGACAGACCTTGGCGGAGATGGCGCTCGCTTGGTTATTAAAGGACGAACGGGTAACTAGCGTATTAATTGGCGCTAGCTCTGTCGCCCAATTAATGGATAACCTGAAGGCGTTAGATAATATCTCTTTCTCCGGGGAAGAATTGCAGGAGATAGAGAACATCTTAATATAACGTGAATCGTATCCGATTGTAGAGACGGGGCGTGCCCCGTCTCCGCAGCCTGTACAAATTTTAGAATAAATGAAACCGTTCTTATATCAAGTAGCGTCTCTTTTTTACGAGAAATGGGGAGCGGAGGTCAGTCGTCTGGCCTTTGTTTTCCCAAACCGGCGTACGGGACTTTTCTTCCAGAAATATCTCTCGGAGGTAGCCGATATTCCCCTTTTCTCTCCGACAATCCTTACGATCAACGATCTCTTTATCCAGTTGAGCGGAAAACAATCCGCCGACCGGATCAGTATGCTTTTTACCCTGTACGACATCTACATCCGCCAAAGCGGTTCCACCGAGACTTTCGATGAATTCCTGTATTGGGGCGAGATGTTGCTCAACGACTTCGACGATATCGATAAGTACATGGCAAATGCCCGCATGCTATTCAGTAACGTGATGGACCTACGGGAGATAGAGAATGATTTCGATTTCTTAAGTGATGATCAGATCGCCGCTATCCGTAGTTTCTGGTCCAGTTTTTATCCCCGGGGCGATACGCCGAACCAGCAACAGTTCTTGGCGGTCTGGCAAGTGCTATACGATCTCTATGAGGAATTCCGTGCGACCTTGGCCGCCGAGGGAAAAGGCTACGAGGGCATGATCTTCCGGGAGGTCGTGGAAAGCATGGAACGGGGCGAGTCTCCGGATTTACCTTACGAGCGAATTGTCTTCGTCGGTTTGAACGCCTTGTCCGTATCGGAAGAACGTTTCTTAGCCCAGTTGCAGAAGCGGGAGATAGCGGATTTCTATTGGGATTATGTATCCGATAAGGTAACCGATCCGGATAATAAGGCCTCTTATTTCGTCTCCCGTAACCTGAAGAGCTTCCCTTCCTCGATGAAATTACCCCCCGAGGAGAAGGTAAAGACCGAGATCGAGGTGATCGGCATCCCTTCCGGTATCGGGCAGGCCAAGCACGTCTACACCCTGTTGAGCGATTGGTGCAAGGAAGCGGAGATGAGCTCGGAAGAAGCCCTGCGTACGGCGGTGATCTTGCCCGATGAGCATCTGTTGATCCCGGTGCTGAACGCCATACCGGAGCAAATCCGGCGCATCAACGTCACGATGGGTTATCCCTTGGCGGGAACCCCGGTCGCCTCGTTGATCGAGTATATCTTGGCGTTGCAGAAGAACGTACGCTACATAGACCGGAATCCGTTATTCTATTTCCGTGACGTGCTGCCGGTATTGAACCATCGCTACATCCTCTCCACCTCACCGGAGATTATTTCCTCCTTGGTGAAAGAGATCACGGAAAACAACAAGATCTATATCTCGCATACGGAGTTAGAGAAAACGCCTTTGCTAGAAATCCTGTTCACGCCGGTGACCGGGGTGGAGGCCTTCTCGGACTATCTGATCAAGGTGTTGGAAGAGCTGAACAAGGTTATGTCCGCCCTTTCCGATGAAGAAGAGGAGGACGCTACCCTACGGACGAACGATTTGGAGCAAGAGTTCATCTTCCATTATTTCACCACGGTAAACCGCATGAGAGAGGTAATGAAAGACGCTCGTATAGAGATGAAAATAGATACCTTCTTCCGCCTATTGAAGCGGGTGACTGATACCATTACGATCCCCTTCCACGGCGAGCCGCTTTCCGGCCTCCAGATTATGGGTGTGCTCGAGACCCGTGCCTTGGATTTCGACCGTCTGATTATCTTATCCATGAACGAGGGTATTTTCCCGCAACGGAAAGCGGCGAACTCCTTTATCCCTTATAACCTACGCAGGGGTTTCGGGTTGCCTACCTACGAGCATCAAGATAGCGTATGGGCCTACCATTTCTATCGTTTGATAGAGCGTGCCAGCCACGTGAGCCTTTTATACGATACCCGCAGCAACGGATTGCAGACGGGAGAGGTAAGTCGCTTTGTCCACCAGCTGCATTATCATTATGAGGTGCCGATGCGAGATAAATTGGTGGTCTATAACGTATCTTCCTCCAAGACCCCGCCATTGGCCGTGCCGAAAAGGGAGGATGTCATGCGCCGTTTAGACGCTTACCGGAAAGGGGGGAGCAAGGCGATCTCGGCGAGCGCTATCAATACGTATCTGGATTGCCCGTTGAAATTCTATTTTTCCGTCGTGGAAGGCATTCGAGAGGAAGAGGAGGTGAGCGAGACGATCGAGAGCGATGTATTCGGAAGTATCTTACATAAAGTGATGGAGGAGCTTTACAAGCCGTTCCAAGGGAAGATGGTGACCGTGGATTTGCTGAAAGCGATCCGTAAGGATACGGCCTTGCTTACCGGAGCTATCGCCCGGGCTTTCGCCAGCGAGTTTTTCAAGACAGAGGTGGTTCGTTCCCTTACCGGACAAAACTACCTGATCGGCGAGATGATCCGCAAATACGTGGAGAATATCTTGGAGCGTGACGGCAAGCTGACCCCTTTCGTTTACATCGAGTCCGAGCGTAAGATAAACGGTCTGATCAGCCTTTCCGACCATTCCGAGATCCGGTTGAAAGGCTTTATCGATCGTGTGGACGAGGTTCGCGACGCCATCCGTATCATCGATTACAAGAGCGGTAGCGGAACTACGACTTTCAGTAGTATCGAGAGCCTATTCAACAAGGAGGAGAAAGATCGTGCGAAAGCCGTGATGCAGGTGTTCATGTATTGCTGGATGTACGCCCATCTCACCGAGAACAAGGGAAAGACGATACAACCGGGCATTTATTACGTCCGTTCCCTCTTTGCCGATCCGTTCGATCCATCTGTCTACCATCGTATCGAACGGGGGAAGTCGGAGAAGGTAGAGGATTTCTCCGGTTATGCCCAAGCGTTCGAGGAGGGGTTGCGAGGCTGCTTGGACGAGATCTTCAATCCGGAAATTCCCTTTACGCAAACCCCAACGGGGAAGGCTTGTTCTTATTGTCCGTTCAAGGGGATTTGCGGTAAGTAGTGGCACTACGGCAGCAAATACCTCAATACATATCCGGTTCCCCCGGCATGCGTATGAGGTAACCGTACAAGGGGCTGTCGGTGGTGCGGCTGGCGTGACTCTTTCTCCCTTTATAAAAATAAAATTTGTGGATCTGATAAAAAACAGTTTTCTTTGTAAAAAAAAGGATAATTAATAATTTAGTTGTATATTATGAAATCAACGAATGCCTTGAGAGATGATATCTCAAAGAAATTGGCTCATATGGATAATGAGAGATTGAGTCGGATATATGATTATATGCGTTTATTAGAAGATCATGAGGTAGAGGAAATGGATATGAAAGTGGGAGAAATGGGGGCCGTTTATTGCGCTCGTCCTTTCATGTCCCGACAAGTGGCCTTAGCGAATGGAATAACCTTGCAAGACTCGAGAAGGCTGATATTGGAACGGGTTCATACAGATTTTCATAAATAAAAGTATGGATGTCATATTGGACCGCATCGTTCATATGAGGATTATTGACTTTTATGAATCCGCATTGAATAAATACCCCTCACTTGATGAATATACGATATCTAAGAAATTGGTACGTATTTATGATGCGTTGGAAGAATTGGGAAAATATGCGACTATGTACGGCAAAGCACGTTTGAAATCCGAATGGCTAGAAAAAGGGTATCAAGAATGTATAATTGAGGATTTTCATTTTGCTTATAGGATTTATAAGGATGAGTTTGACCAAGATTATGTGTATGTACATGACGCTTGTCATAGTTTTTTATATTATTCAGATTCTTTGTGATTTAAAGAGTCTTGAGTTGGAAAAGTAAGTCCACTATCTTTTCCAAAAAGATCTGATCTGTCTCATTAAAACTGTCTAATTTGTCGCTGTCTATATCCAGAACGGCGATTACCTTATCCTCCCATATCACCGGAACCACGATCTCCGAGCGTGAAGCGGAGCTACAAGCGATATGTCCCGGGAAAGCGTCTACGTCCGGTACGATGATCGTACGGGTCTCTTTCCAGGCCGTGCCGCATACCCCTTTTCCGTATTTTATACGTGTACAGGCGATAGGGCCTTGAAAAGGCGCTAATACCAACTGATTGTCTATGACCCGGTAGAAACCTACCCAAAAGAAACCGAAAGTCTGCTTGAGTGCCGCGGCGATGTTCGCCATGTTAGCGATTAGGTCGGTCTCGTTACCTACCAATGAGGCGATTTGCGGGAGCAACGTCTCATACATTTCCTGTTTATCACCGTTTTTAATCCGTAGTTCCTCTGCCATATTTAAACTATTATAAGGTCGCGAATATAAAGAATAAATCGAAATATCCGTATCTTTGCGGCATGACAAAACAAAATTCTCCATTGGTATTAGGGACCGAGCCTATCGGTAAATTACTTACGCAATATGCGATTCCTGCGATTATCGCAATGACAGCTTCTTCTTTATATAATATGGCCGATAGTATTTTTATTGGCCATGGAGTGGGGGCGTTAGCGATTTCCGGCCTAGCCTTGACCTTTCCGTTGATGAACTTGGCGGCCGCCTTCGGTTCGTTGGTGGGAGTCGGCGCCTCTACGTTGGTTGCCGTGAAGCTGGGGCAGAAAGATTATGAGGGGGCGAATAAGGTGTTGGGGAATGTGTTGATCTTGAATGTGGTTTTGGGTGTCGCTTTCACGATCGCTTTCCTGTTCTTGCTTGATCCCGTGCTGTACTTTTTCGGCGCTAGTGAGAACACGATCTCATATGCCCGTGACTATATGCGGATTATTCTGTATGGCAATGTGGTTACGCATATGTATCTGGGATTAAATGCGGTCTTGCGCTCCTCGGGTTTTCCGAGGATGGCGATGTATGCTACGTTGGCGTCGGTTGTTATTAATTGCGCCTTGAATCCGTTGTTTATCTTTGGGTTTGGATGGGGTATAAAAGGGTCGGCTTGGGCGACGGTGATCTCGCAGGTGATCTCGCTTACCGGGCAGTTGATTCATTTCTCGGGACCGAAACAACTCCTTCATTTCAAGAAAGGTATTTATAGGCTGCGCTCGGAGATCGTGAAAGGTATCTTGTCGATCGGTTTATCTCCGTTCTTGATGAACCTTTGTTCCTGCTTGATCGTGATCCTTATCAACCGGGGATTGAAAGAGCATGGGGGAGATATGGCGATTGGCGCTTATGGTATCGTGAACCGTATCGCTTTTCTTTTCGTAATGATTATCATGGGATTTAATCAGGGTATGCAACCGATAGCCGGTTATAATTATGGTGCCCGGCTCTATTCCCGGGTGACGGACGTGACCCGGCTGACGATGCGCTGGGCGGTAGGAGTGGCTACGCTGGGGTTCTTGCTTTGCCAGTTGGTGCCGTCGTGGATCGTCCGTATGTTTACGAGTGACGGGGAGTTGATCAGTGCCGCCTCTTATGGCCTGCACATCGTCTTCGCCGTATTCCCGATCGTGGGCTTCCAGATGGTGGCGACTAACTTCTTCCTTTCCATCGGTATGTCTAAGAAAGCGATCTTTCTCTCCTTGACCCGGCAGATGCTTTTCTTGATACCGTGTTTAATCATCCTCCCCCCGTTATTCGGAACTCTCGGTGTCTGGATCAGTATGCCTATCGCCGACACGGTGGCGGCGATCGTGACGGCGATCGTGCTTGTGAAACAATTTAAACAATTCAAATATGGAACATAACGTGATATTACCTGCGGAATGGTATCCGCAAAGTGCCGTGCAGCTTACGTGGCCGCATGAGAATACGGATTGGGCCCCGATATTGGACGAGGTGATTCCTTGCTTCGTGGCTATCGCCAAGGAAGTGATCAAGCGAGAGAAGTTATTGATTGTCTGTCCGGACGAGACCGCCGTACGTGAACAATTGGGTGAGGTTGATTACGACCGTGTCATTTTTCGTGAGATGGATACGAACGATACGTGGGCACGGGATCACGGGGGAATTTCCGTCTTCGATGAGGGAACGCCCATGCTTTATGATTTCGTGTTCAATGGCTGGGGAATGAAGTTCGTCGCCAATCATGATAATTTGATTACCCGTAATCTTTGTCATATGAAGACCTTCTCCGGTGAGGTGGTGCCCGCTAATATGCAACCTTTCGTGCTGGAAGGCGGTAGTATCGAATCGGATGGGAAAGGTACGTTGATGACTACCGTTGAGTGCCTGGCATCCGTAAACCGTAATGAGTATTTGCGACAAGAGGAATTAGAACGTTATTTGAAAGACGTATTTGGCTTGGATCGTATCCTTTGGATTACCAGCGGTTATTTAGCCGGGGACGATACGGATAGCCACGTGGATACGCTCGCCCGTTTTTGTAGCGAGGATACGCTCGCTTATGTCCGCTGCGAGGATGAGGAAGACGAGCATTATGAGGAACTGAAGGCGATGGAGGAGGAGATCAAGGAGTTTACTAGGGCGAATGGTGAGCCTTATCGCCTGATTCCACTTCCGATGGCCGATAAGGTGGAATGGGAAGGGGAGCGTTTGCCCGCTACCTACGCTAATTTCCTGATCATGAATGGGGCCGTATTGGTTCCGTTCTATGACTCACCGAAGGATGAGATCGCTAAAGCGGCTTTGCGGGAGGCGTTCCCGGACCGTGAGATCGTGGGTATCAATTGCCTTCCGCTTATCAAGCAACACGGTTCCCTGCATTGCGTGACGATGCAATATCCGGAAAGCTTTATCGAATAACAACTACAACCAATTAAATATGAAAGTAGGATTAATACAACAAAAGAATACCGCTGATAGAGCGGCGAATATAGAGAAGCTAAAGGTAAATATCCGTAAAGCTGCCCGGGAGGGAGCGGAATTGGTCGTCTTGCAAGAACTGCATAACGGCCTGTATTTCTGCCAGACGGAAGATACGAGTATGTTTGACTTGGCGGAGACGATTCCCGGCCCATCGACGGAAACCTTCGGTGCCTTGGCGAAAGAATTGGGTATCGTCTTGGTGCTTTCCCTTTTCGAGAAGCGTGCCCCGGGCCTGTACCATAACACGGCCGTCGTCTTGGAGAAAGACGGTACGATCGCCGGAAAATACCGCAAGATGCATATCCCGGATGACCCCGCTTATTACGAGAAGTTCTATTTTACCCCCGGTGATTTAGGCTTTGAGCCTATCGATACCTCTGTGGGGCGTCTTGGTGTGTTGGTTTGCTGGGATCAATGGTATCCGGAAGCAGCCCGTTTGATGGCTATGCGTGGCGCCGAGATGTTGATCTATCCGACCGCTATCGGCTGGGAAAGTAGCGATACGCAGGAAGAGAAGGACCGTCAGCTGGGTGCGTGGGTGACCATACAGCGGGGACATGCCGTGGCGAACGGACTCCCGGTCATTTCCGTAAATCGTACCGGGCATGAGCCGGACCCTTCGGGACAAACGGGCGGTATCCGGTTTTGGGGAAACAGTTTCGTGGCCGGTCCCCAAGGTGAGCTATTAACCGTATTCCCGAATGACGAGGAGGAGGTACGTGTGATAGAGATCGACAAGACTCGCGGTGAGAACGTGCGTCGTTGGTGGCCTTTCTTCCGGGATCGCCGTATCGATGCGTTTGGTGGTTTGACAGAACGATTTTTAGTATAATGACCGAATACACGCAAGAAGAGGCCGTCTTCCGCATGAACGAAATGGGGAAAGCGGGACGGCCTTTCCTTTTTATCATTGATTATAAACGAGAGCGGATCTATGTGGAGAGTCCGGAAGAGATCGCTCCCTCCGAGTTATTGTACGATTTGAACGGCTTTACGAATACAAATCACGAATGTAACTTGCGGGATTCCTCTCATCTTATATCCGGAGAACCTGTTGAATGGCAACCCTCGTATGTTTCTTTCGAGGAGTATGCCCATTCGTTCGAGACCGTTGCCCGGCATATCCATGCGGGTAATTCTTATTTGGTGAACTTGACATGCGCTACTCCGGTATATACGAACCTCTCCTTGAAAGATATCTTTTACCATTCCAAGGCGATGTATAAGCTTTGGATGCGGGATCGTTTCGTGGTATTCTCGCCCGAGATATTCGTGCGGATGCGGGATGGTCTCATCTATTCGTATCCCATGAAAGGTACGATCGACGCTACGCTGCCCGATGCCCGGAGACGTATCCTTGATGATCCCAAGGAAGCGGCGGAGCATGCCACGATCGTGGACTTGATCCGGAATGACTTGAGTATCGTAGCCTCCGAGGTTTGTGTTCCCCGGTATCGTTATATCGATGAACTGCGTACGCATAACGGAAGTTTGTTGCAGGTCAGTTCTGAGATAAGAGGCCGGTTGCCGGAGGGATGGAACGGCCATGTCGGGGAGATTTTGTTCAGTCTCTTGCCTGCCGGCTCCATCACGGGCGCTCCCAAGAAAAAGACCTTGGAGATCATCGCCGAGGCGGAAACCTATGAGCGAGGCTTCTATACGGGGGTGATGGGGTATTTTGACGGCCAAGATTTAGACAGCGCCGTGATGATCCGTTTTATGGAACAAGTCTCTCCCCGTTCGTTTATTTTCAAGAGCGGTGGGGGAATCACCTCTAAAAGTGAGGTGAGATCGGAGTATAACGAGATGAAACAAAAAGTATATGTGCCCATCTATTGAGACCTTATCTGGGAGTCCGTTTGTGGAGACGATCCGTATCGAGAAGGGACGGATACATAACCTTCCGTACCATAATGCCCGGATGAACCGTACCCGCAGGGAGCTATTCGGAGCGAGGGAAGAAATTGATCTCGCGGGTTATATTCATCCGGGGCTTCATCAAGAACGTACCAAATGCCGGGTGGAATATACCTGCGAGGTCTTAAAGGTAGAATACGTTCCTTACCGTATGCGTCCGGTTCATTCCTTGCGATTGGTTACATGCGATGAGATCGATTATTCCTATAAGAGTACGGATCGTCAATGCCTAAATGATTTATTCGCCCAACGAGCGGGACATGACGATATCTTGATAATCCGTGACGGTTTGCTGACCGATACTTCCATTTGTAATGTCGCCCTTTGGAATGGCACCTCTTGGATCACTCCCGCACGCCCTTTGTTATGTGGTACGATGCGTGCTTACTTATTGGATAAAGGCTTGGTACAGGCCGGGGATATCCCGGTAGAGGATCTGCCTAAGTATACCCGGATCCGTCTGTTTAACGCCTTGATCGGGTTCGGTGAAATCGATGAGATCATGCGTATATACGTATGACCCTACGCGAGTATCGGCGTGGCCCTGTGCCTATATAGGTAAGGGGTTACACCGATATCCGTGTGGCCTCTTACCTATATAGGCATGAATCAAGGTGTTTCCTAGAACAATATATCCACCTCCATATTGCTGATCCATTCTACCGGACGGCCGGCCACCTTATTGCAAGTGACGGCGAATTTCAAGGGGAGGATAATTCCCAACGGGATGCGTAACCATCCCGGCATATTGAAATTATGGACACCGATCAGGGAACCTAGCTGGATACCGACCGAGGGAGCTACCAAGAAACGGGTCTCGTCATTACGGCGGTCTATACCCATCTCGAAATAACTATACAGGCCGAGGAAACGTTTCGGGGAAACGAATATATCCATGTTATAATTGGCGCCCGCCTTCACGTTCCAGTTCTTGATCGTGTAGGAGGAGGAAGGGGCGTGCATATAATAACCGGAGATCGTAGGGGATACCCAATGAGCGATGTCGCCCGGCTCCATGATCATGCCTTTCCCTTTCCCGAACTTATGCCAATTGATCATGCTGACGTTCAAGCGACCGCCATACGTCATGACATCGTCCCGGTTGCTATGGATCGGCGTGCCGATCAGGAACATGAAGGAGTTGGCTACCCTCGACCGGATAAAGTTGCGGGTAAAAGGCTCTTGTACGATCAGCTGTAGCTCATCCTTGCGGTCGGCGACGGAAGCTTCCAAGGGGACGTCATCCAAATTCGTCCCGAAGGGGATCGGGAAATCCTTGATTACCGGGAAACGATCGTAGACGAACTGAGGTAGGTCGTCTCGTTCGGAAGGGATCTCGTTCAAGATATTCTCGTCTGATCCTTCCAAGGCATTCTGGTAGGCTTTCCAGACTTCTACGATAGACTCGCAGGTGGCGGTCACGACTTGGTAGAATACCTTCGTCTCCCGCTCGTAGCTATCGCCTTTCTCCAAGGAATAAGGATGTTTCTCCGTTACCCGGATATGCCGGTAATCATCGGCCTCGTTGTACTCCATCATGTTTTGGTTCAGACGTTTATCGCCGTAAGCACTCCATGTCTCGCCTTTTAGGTTAGCGGTCTGTACGGGGATGGTATTGTAGAAATCGTGCAGGCTCTTATTGTTGGATACGGCGGAGGCGGAGAAGCCCCTACGTACCATTTGGTGTCCGGAGGCGAAGGAGTCTTGTAGGAAATGCTCGGCGAAAGCCTCGTACATCGTGGCGTAGAACATAAGGTTGCTCGCCATTCGCGTATCTCCTTTACACATCTCTTTGCCTGCCTCTTGTGCTAGATAGATGGCGAAGATGTGGATGCAGAAATACTTGCTCATGGAGGGCAACTGATTCAATTTATTGAAGACCTTGTTTACTTCCGAGGGGCGTTGAAGGCGGCGGATCAGCTCGGGGTCGATCATCTTCAGATGCTCGTTCAATCCCTTGCCATAGGCGTAGAAGTGGGAGAGATCCTTGATCGCCAGGATACCGTAAGCCAGATTGATGTCGAGCAGCTCCTTGCTGTTGGCTCCGGTGAGGAACTCGTTCATGGCTTGTGTCTCCAAAGCCAGCGTACGGTTCGTCTTGGAGAAATGGGTCTGCAAGCCTGTCTCCAAGAGCATAGGATTTTCCACATGGTCACCGGCCAATCCACAAAGCGTACCGTAGGTCACGATATTCGGCAACTGTGTCAGCTCATTCATGGCGTAGGCGTTCGAGCCGGGCATATGCGACATGTTGAGGATCTGCAGCAAGGCGCTATCGGCGACGGCCTCGTTGGGGAAGATCCCGTTTTCCACCAGATAACGCGGGAGAAGGCTCATGGCACGGTCGCCGATCTTACGATGCTCGGCGAAATCCCATGCGAAGGCCGAACTTGTTATTGCGCTGATACCCATAAGTAGGCATCCGCGGTGAAGAAGTTGTTTAATAGTGTTTCTCTTGTTCATATCTATACTTGTTTATAATTATCTGAATAACTCAAGCGCGAACTTCAACCCGACGCTTTGATACTTGAACTCCTCGAAGCCTAGGAAAAACGCTATATGAAAAAGGTCGCAACCGATACCATACCCGAGCTCGCTGTAATTCGGCAATATGGGAGTCCATAGCTGGCTGAGGTAGAAACGTTCGGACACGAGGTATTTATGCGCCTTGGGATTGGGCTTGAGGAATCGCAATAGAATGAATGGGCTCTCGTACATGAGGTGCCCTTGAATATATTTGTCGGAGGCATTGTACCAATCCCCACCCAGATTATGAAAGATCCCGCCAAACCGGTCGCCCCAAGGCTCGGGGAAATAACGTTTGGCGAAATAGCTAAAATCGGCGAAGTACATGTTATGCTGGTTAAAAAAGAGTCCACCGCTTAGATTGTAACTCAGTCGTTCGGATAAGCCCAGCCGTACGGTCTGGTTCATGCCGGCCTCCATCCGCCAATAATTTCCCGTACAGCCGAGCAGGTCCGGTATGCTTCGTGCCAGCTCGATCCGGAAGGTCGGGTAATGGGAATGCAGGTACTCTTTCCGGTAACCATCCATCCAGTAATATTGCCGGGGCGTGTAGGTAAGGCCGATAACCGGGGTGAACTCATTATGATCCTTTAGATCCAATCCGGTATCCTTATTCTTTTTCACGGGCGTACGATAGTGGTATGCGAGTCCAGCCGAGAGCCGGAAGCCGTTCATCAGTTCTATCTGGTTCATCAGCTTGGCATAGTAGTGCTGGAAATACTTCAAGTTGAGATCTTCGAAACGGATTGGGGTATCTTTTAGGATCTCGTTGATCTGGTGGATCACTTCGGAGGAATAGCTTTGGTTGTCATTGGCTATCGTGAGGTTGAGGATGCCTTGACGCTCGGGGTGATACTCCCAGTCGGTTGTTAGCCGTAGGCGTAGCTCTTTCTCCTTGAATAGGAAACCGATCTCGGGGTGGAAGCGTAGCTGACGGTCATGCTCGAATGTCTTACTGATACGTGCTTCTTGCTTATAGGTGATCCCGTTGCTTCCGAAAGATAGCTGGAACGGGTTGAGAAGGCCGGAATACTTCACGCGAGTACTCTTGTAATCCTTGTTGACCGTGCTGGTGAGCCGCTCGCCGAGTTGGAGGTAGCGGGTGAGAACGCTGCTGTCCGCTTCCGTCCTCACCGCATTCGTTCCGGTGGTGTACAAGGCTTTCTCGTCGGTAGTGAGCGGCTTGTCCCTCCGGCTGTTCCAATAAGCGCTGTCTTGGGTAAAGGAGAGTGTGTCGGAGGTGATCGTATAGTATTGGGTTTGATCAAGCGAGTATAATTTCCTGCTCTCATGGTCTTCCTCTACCCAAGAGATCGATTTATAGCGGAAAGCGGCGTGGATGTCGCTCTCTATCCGGTTGCCTAGGGCATGGTAGCAGACTTGCAGGTCAGCCTCTTCCGGGAGGATGAAATGCTTCTCGTCACGGTTGAAACGTATGCTTAGGTTGAACTCGGAGAAAGAGGAGTGCCCTTGTATCTCGATACGGTCGATGGTCCAGAGTTCGTCGGTTACGTACAGGTTTCCGGATAGTAGTTTCTGGCTCCATTGGCGAGGGGTGAAACGGATGTTATACACAGGGATGCCGGAGATCGTGTCCGTGCCTTCCTGCCGAAACGTGTAATATTTGAAAGCATCGGGCGAGAGTGGCATGATCATTCCCTTATTGTAGATCGTGGGGGAGTAGACGTTCAAGTTGACGAACGAGGCTATCTCCTTGTAATGCCTTCCGGCGGCGAGATGGCTGCTGTTGATGGCTACAATCTCGTTGCGATAATGGTTGGGAGCGTCGTAGCGGGTGAGGCCACTCATCTCGAAGAAGGCATCGCGGGGATGACGCTCTATCGGGAAGACCAGATAGGCGTATCGTAGCAGCTTGTTCTTCCGGGGAACGTGCGTACGGCCTTTCACGTAGGTCTCCGCTTCATAGCTCTCGAGGACGTGCTCGTAGATGGGGGCTTGATGGATTACCTGCCGCATGATGGAGTCGGCTCGTGTGACGGGTGTCTTCTCTTGTGCCCGCAGGTCTGAATGGACTAGCGGGCACAGAAGAAGTATGGATAGTAGAATAAGGTGTCCCGTCTCGATCCTCATCCTGTCAATGTATGGCGAAGGTTGGGCATACTAATGCGCAAAGATGGCAGCCGACACATTTTTGCTCGTCTATCACCGGTTTGCGCATAGAGGTGAAACGGATAGCTTGATGTCCACCGTCGTTACAGGAAACGAAACAGCGTCCGCAGCCGAGGCATAGGCTGTTATCTACTGTCGGGCGGTGTATCTGCGTACGTTTCAGTTTCTCGGGGGGTACGATGTTCGGTAAAGCGATACCTATGAGGTCGGATAGGGTTTTATATCCGTTCTCTTGCATGAACAGTCGTAACCCTTCGCATAGATCGTCGATGATCCGGAAGCCGTATTGCATCACGGCGGTACATATCTGTAGGTTCGTGCAGCCTAGTAGCAGGAAATCGAGGGCATCCCGCCAAGTCTCTATACCGCCTATCCCGCTGATAGGCATCTTGCCGGCAGAAGGATCGCTCGCCAGCTCATGTATGAACCGGAGAGCGATAGGGCGCACGGCTTTCCCCGAATAGCCGGACACGCTGCTCAGTCCGCAGACAACGGGCCGGGCCGTAAGCGCTTTCTCATCGATACGGGTGATACATTTGATGGTGTTGATGGCGGCTATCCCGGTGGCTCCTCCTTCGTGGGCGGCGAGCGCCACGGGTGTCATCTGCCCGATATTCGGTGTCATCTTCGCTAGTATCGGCAGATGGGTATCCCGGCGTGTGGCGGCGGTGAACCGGCGTACCAGTTCCGGGCTTTGTCCTACGTCGCTGCCCATCCCTTCTTGCGTCATTTGTGGGCAAGAGAAGTTGCACTCAATGATATCGGCCCCAGCCTGCGTGGAATATTGGGCAAGCCGTGTCCACTCATCGTCTGTCCGTCCCATAATGGAGGAGATGATTAATTTGTCAGGATAGCGTTGCTTGAGGTGATAGAGAGTATCGAAATTCTCTTCGACAGAGGCTTCCGACAATTGTTCCATGTTCTTGAATCCGATGAAAGGCACGCCATCCACCTCCATTTGGTCGAAGCGGGGGGATACCTCATGGCTCGGATAGAATGATATCGTCTTGAAGCAGATACCGGCCCAACCGGCTTCGAGGGCCCGGACGCACATCTCGTAATTATGGGCTACGGGCGAGGAGGCCAGTATAAAGGGGTTGGCGCAGCGGACACCACAAAAGTCGATCGCCAAGTCCGGAGACGAAGTGAGGGGAGAACTATCCGTCGGGTTTGGCATATCTTGTAATTGCCGTACGATCTGGGTGATGGATATCGCCCGGTCGGTTCGTCCGCGGAGGCAGGCCTTCTCGCAAGGATGCCCGTCGCAATCCTTGCAGGCTTCCATCCGGTAGGCCCGGAGGATAGCTCCTGTTAGGTTGTCCATTTTACAGGCCCGCAGCAAGCGGCCCGGATCTAGTCCGAGCCTGCATGCCTTCGTGCAGACAGGGTCATCACACATATAGCAGCGATTCGATTCTTCCGTTAGGAGACGTTTTCTCTGGAGTAGGTTTGTCTTCATGGCTTCTAACTGTTTATCTCATTACTTTCTGTACTTTTCGGTAACGTTCGGTCACTACCTCCACGGTGTACAGGTATCCGGGTAGGCTGAAGATCGCTTTTCCGGATACCGCTCGCTGGCGACCGACCGACGTACCGTCCATGCGGTAAACGCTGACAGTGGCTCCCGGTAGACAGTCTACCGTAAGCATGCCATCGAGGAAGCGGATAGACAGAGGCTCGTCGGCGATTTCCTCATTGCCGGTCACGGAGATATTGCCCCGTGTGTAGGTGATGTTATTGATATCCCAAGCCAAGAGGAAGGGCTTGTCCTCAGCCACCATCAACGACACGCTGTCGTTACCATACTTGATTTTCTGCTTCAAGAGGTCTGGGTAGTAGATATTCTGCAAGGTCTTGGACTGCTCGGCGGTAAGCAGGTAGAGCGTGGAGGCAAAAGATTCCACTGTTTCCCCCGGCCTCACGAACGGATCGCTCTTGCGGATTTGGCTGAAGGTGGCGCTGATGCCTTGCGAGGTTGTTGCGGTCGTAGCGTCGGTCCATTCCCACGAACTCTGGTTCTCCAGCTCAAAGAAGGGCACTTTCAGCGCTACGGAGCTTAGGGCACCCTTTGTCTGGCTGTTGGAGATGGTGCCGCTCGTCTCCAGTCTCATGTTGATTTGTGGCGTGTTGAGGCTGAAACCTACGGACTTGCGATAGACGTTCTCGCTGGCCGCTAGGTTGAGTACTTCCCGTGCCTGCCAGCTATCCAGCCGTGCGGGTTCATTGATGTCGAAAGGCTTCATGGTGAGTGGCAGCTCCATCTGCTTAATGTAATGATCGTTCATATAGATGTAGCTGAGGGTAGGCATGTTGATGCTCTTCCTGCCCGTGGGCGTGAGGTACTCTAGGTCACAGCGGGTGATGATGGGGACGGAGTAGAGGGCGATGGCCCGGTAATCGTCCACGTCTTCGGAGAGGAAGGAGACGGTAACGGATTCCTCCGAGCTTTTCACCTCCTCGTAGGCTTTCTGGTAGCTGTAGCCGCCCCCGATCTGTGCTGTAAGGTTGTCGGTATGCGGGCCGAGTGAGGCTTTTAGGTCGCTTTTATAGGTGCGGCTCACGGAGTTACTCGTGCCGGATCCCATGGTGAAGTCGAGGCTGGAGGCTACGCCGAGCGACTTGAACCAGTCGTTGTTGTCCACGATCGTTGGGGGCGGTCCCTCTACGATGCCTACCAAGCGCACCAGTTTGCGCAGGTCTGGATTGGTGAAGAAAGCCTTCTCGTCGTTGAACGACTTGCGATTCTCGATCAGCTCGTTGGAGCGGATGGAGGCGATATAGGAGTGGTCGTACCAATGGTAAGAGCCTCTGTTCCCTCGCACGAGGTAGAGGTATTGCTTGTAGTAGCGTCCTCCGCCGGGCAGGGTCTCGTTCGTGGGGAAGGCGACCGTGGCGGGAGCTACGTATCCGTAGGGCAGGTCGGTATAGATGGGACTGCCACTAGCGAAGGTGCGGCTGCCCGGGTAGTATTCCTTGAGGAAGTGCTCGCCCGTGCCTTTCCCATCGTAGGTGCAATAACTGAATAGCATGGGGTTCGACGCTGCGGAGTAGCTAAGCGGGTTGTTGTCGGTATAGCCCTCGATACCGGCCTGCACGAGTTTCAGACCGAAGGTTTTCTTGCGGCCGATGGAGTGCGACACGTATTCGTCCCATGTCGAGGGCCAGTTGTTGCCGGTGCCGAATTCGCCCCCGTAGCTGAACACCTCGAAGTTGCCGTTATGCATGCGTCCGATGATGAGTTTCTCGCCGATCTTGCCGGTCGTGTTGTCCTTCCCGTACCATGTCTCCACGTCCCAGTGGTCGTCGGGGGTGTACTCAGAGGTGGTGCTGGTGGAGCCGGCGAACTTGATGTTGTCGTTCGTGCCGTTTTGCACGGAGCCGCACCATGTCCAGTCGGAGTTGAGTTCGGGGTCGTTGTAGTTGTAGACTTGCAGCTTGTCGGTTGTGCGTCGGTGCAGCACCACGCAGATCTGGTCGCGGTAGATGGTGGCGCCGAAGTTGGCGTAGGTCTTGCCGTCGTCCAGCATGCGCGTCTTCTTGTATGTTCCCTTGTCTATGTCGATCTCGCCGATCCATATCTGTCCGGTCGTATTGTTCTTCCACAGGCCGTAGAGGCGGTTGCGGAAGACGACCAGCTCGGCATCTTGGTATACGCCTCCGGAGTTCAGTAAGACATAGGATTTGCCGGTGTCGCCTATTTTCCCTCTTTCCATCTGCCCGGTCTCTCCGTTTATGTCGAAGACTGTCAGTCCAACGTCCATGTTGGCGGGCGTGTATATGGCGTAAAGCTTGCCGTTGTAATATTGTGCGTCGGTGAAGCCATATCGCTCCGAGTTTCCGTCCCAGTAGCTTGCGAACTGTTTCACCTTGTAGTATTCCGGGTGCTCGTTGATCTGCGCCATCATTCCTGCGGGATATCCAATGAGAAGGAGTGACAGCAACCCTATGATCCGTGTAATCGTTGTTCTCATGTCTGTGTCTGTTTAATAGGTTTAGAAACTGATATTGAATTGTAACTGTACGGACTGCCTCTTGCCGAAGCTTCCGTTTACTCCAAGCGAGATGTTATCGGCAAGGAAATAGTTCACCCCGGCCAAGGCGTACAGCTTGTGGCGGGCGTGGAAGGTCTCGTCGATACGAACGGTATAGTCCTCGCCGGCATATGTCTTGGTGAACTCGTACCGGTCTTTCATCGTGTAGTCCTTGTAGAGGATCCCGGCATAGGGCACGAAATTGCCCAGTGCGTATCCGGCCACCACGGGCACGGCCCACTCTAGGTAACGGCGGTTGAGGCTGAGGTCTCGCAAGGGGATGGTCTTGCCTTGGTAATACACCTCGGTGGTCATGTTGTCGCTGTTGGCGTAGCGCACGCCGGGTTGGGTAGACATGAAAAAGCGGTCGGTGAAGGCATGGCCGTAACCTAGCCCTCCGCTGTAGATGGGTATCATGTTCTTGCTGAAGATGGTACTGCTTAGGTCGTCATCATCTCGGAAAGTCTCCTCGTGGGTGAAGTTGGTGGTACCGATGCCTGCCCACAGGCTGAGATTGTCCCATACACGATAGGAGAGGCGCAGGGAAATACTGTTCATGATGAGTCGGTGACTTACCGAGTGATTGTCCTCGTCGATTTGTTCGGATGTCCAATTCTCCGGGTTTCCCATCTGCCCATCTTCATCCACGCCAAATGACGTGGTGGAGAGCCAAGGGGTACTGGTATCGTGACTTCCGTTGATCTGTAAGTTGAAACGTTTTTCCCCCGTAGGATATTTGTCTAAGGGGATCAATATATCCGCCTTGGCTTGATAGACAGTAAAAACGGATAAGAGTAGGAGTGTAAAATGTCTCATATCGCTATTTATTTAGTTGAATCATTTACGTTGTTATAATATAGGTTGGCGAAGTACTCGATGGGAGTGTTGCCCGTCACCTCCTTGAATTGGCGGTAGAAAGAGGTACGGGAGGTAAACCCAGCCGTCTTGTATAACTCCTGCGGCTCTTGTGTGAGGCACTTGGAAAATTCCCGTATGAGGTACTCTACCCGATAGATAGCCAGCCAGCGACTGAAGTTCATACCCGTCTGATTGTTCAAGGTAGAGGATAGCCGGGTACGGTTCGTGCAAGCGAGGTTGGCCAACTGGCACAAATTGAACTGTGGATCGAGATAAGGCTTCTTATCCTCCATGATTTGTAAGATGCGGGCATATAGCCTGCGTTCGATTAGGGATGGCTTTTGCTTTTCTTCCATATTGGTACTGTCTTAAGTAACCCGCATAAGAGGGACTTGCGAGGTCAAATATAGACAGTCCCATTTGGTAAATCAAGGGATGAGAAAAGATGCGAACGTATTGAAACTTGATCCGAACGATCTGGTACACCAAAGGCCGTAAAGCCCCTGCATCAAAGGCTAGACACGTACTTTAACAGATTATTTGCCGGTCTCTTTTCGTACGTTTCTGTATTGGTTGGGCGTAAGTCCGGTGACTTGCCGGAACTGCCGGAAGAAGGAGGTTCGGGAGGTGAAGCCTGATTCGGAGGCTAGTGCGGTGATGTCGCTGTCGGGACGTAGGGCGACGAGCGAAAGGAGGTGGTGTACCCTGTATTCAGCCAGCCAACGACTAAAGTTCATTCCCGTCTGCCTATTGAGGGTGGTGGATAGTTGTGTTCGGTTAGTACCCACTAGACGGGAGAGGGTCACAAGGTCGAGATTAGGATTTAAGAAAGGCTTTTGCTCTTTCATAACTGATAGGATTCGTTGATATAGGAGATTATCAGATTTTGTTGTGACCTCGGTGTTTGCCTCTGAATGATCTGGTAACTTTATTTGTGGCCGGGAGATTAGCGGAAGCGGATCGTGTATTAGCAACCAAGCCGCATGATGGCTTATCAATAAATCGAATAACTGGCGTAGGCGACGGCGATGATTTCTCCACCAAAGATATCCTCCGGTTAGGATAGCCATGAGCAAAATAATGATTCCGGTAAGGATATACTGGATGAGCCGTGCCTGTTCCGCCTCCACCTTCTGACTTTTTAAGCGGGTGGATAATAGTTCGTTTTGCAGGCTTTCGCTGATCATCTTTCTGCGTATGTTCATTTGCTCTTGGGCATAATGGGATTGTAGGGAGTCTGCCCGGTTTGCCTGTTGGATGGCTTCCGATTGATTTCCGGTCGCATAATGGCATTCGGACAACATACGTGCCACACGCACCTTATATTCCTCGATATTGTCTTTGTTCCTCAAGAGAGGCGTGGCGACATTATTGAATGAGACTCTGTCTAATTCCTCCAATACGGATAGTGCCTCTTTGTTTTTTCCATGTTTCCGGAGAGAGACGGCGTATTCCATGAAGAGTTGATATTGCAGATAGCTGATCGTGTGTATTTGGTGTTTCGCCTGAAAGTGGCGGATATCGGTAATGCATCGTTGGGTCCATTCCTCCGCTTCGGCGGTCTTTCCCGTACGGCTTAATGCTATAGCTTTTACTAAGTGAGGAGAGCTTATCACTTTATATTTCAAGTTCACCAATGCTGAATCCGCATAGATGAGTGCTTGGGGATATAATCCACATTCAAGACAAGCGCTAGCCGCCGTGATATACCAGTTTTGAGGATTTATATATGCATATTTTCGTGCCTCGTTTATCCATCGCTCGCATTCTGCGGGTTGGCGTATCTGTGCGTGAAGAAATGCCATACGCAGGTGATTCATGAGAAGGTGCTTGTCTTTTATGCGGATGGCATAAGGTTTCATGCGGTCGAGTAGCATTCTCGCATGGGCCGTGTCCTGTAATCTGCAATAGCGGGTGTATATGATTTGGCGGGTTGCCAGCAAAAGCGAGTCATTCCCTATTTCTTGGGCATGGGTTTCTATCTCTTCGCATAGCTGGTCGTTCAAGGGACCGCTCAACAAAGAATAATCATTCAGTTGCGCTATTTGCTGATCCAATTGCTGCTTGGGTGGAAGAAGAGAGTGGGAGTCGCAGGCGTAAAGGACTGACAGTAGGAATATGTAAAGTATGCTTGTTTTCATGATGTCATAGTTTTATTTGTAATTCCAGACCGAAAAAAGGCTGGGTATTTTGTTGAAGGTAAGATCTCGTGCTGGCCGAATAGCGAGTGGGGCGTATATCGGCGAGGTTGTTGGCAAAGAATGCCAGCGTGATGTGCTCTCCGAAAGCTTTGTTTACCCGGATATTCAGCATACCATATGGTTTATAAGAGTTTGGCAGGAATCGTTCCGGCGCGGTGGTGGAGAGTAAAGGCGCGAAGGCTGGATCCTCTTTCTGTGTCTCGGTGAACGGATGTATGATTCCGTCTGTTCCACACCAATATAGGGGCCATACATTCTCGCCAGTGCTATCGTTGTAGAGCGTACGATATTTATAGAGCCATATCATTTGCCACGTAAGGGTAGTGACCAGTCCGATTTGGGGGATGCGGGTGATGAAACGGAAGTTCGTGGAGATGATCTCCGAACGACTTTCATTTCCCGGTCCGCCTTGCTTGTCGTAAAAACCTACGTAGGGGTATTCTGTTTTATCTGTGTACTGGATCGGCCAGATCCCGTTAAGGGCCGTATTCTTTTCTCGTACATATAACCAGATCCCGTCTACGATTAGGGAGGTACGCAAGGGTGAGAAAGTCCCGAGGTCCGCTACCATCTCGATCCCATGTTTCTTCCTATGGAGTGTATTGACTGGTACAGATACCGGCGTGTAACTATATTTCTCTTGATAAGGGACAGCCTTACCGTTCACCCATACCTGTCCATCTTTATATTCAGGACGAAGTTGGGCGGTTGGTAGATAATCATATTCCCGATAGCTGAATGGAATATATTGTGCCGAGGAGGAAAAGCCATCCGTTTGTTTCTCGAAAAAAGCGGTCATGTCTAGTCGGATGGCCGGAGTCTTCCCTATAAGGCCAACCTCTATCTTTCGATTTACGGTAGGTTTTAATTTCATATTTTGTTCCATTCCGGGGGCATGTGTCGTGAGAATACCAAGGGTGTTTCCACTTTCATTGCTATCATTATAATAGAAAGAGACCTTATCATTATAAATAGCTTCCGGGTAGAGTTTATCCAATGTCGGCATGAAACTGATCCATCCGAGCCCACCTTTTAAACTCAATGTATAGCCGGAGGGAGAGGAGAAGAGAGACCATAAGAGATTCAGGCGAGGTTCTGTCTGATAGATTAAGGCATAATCCCGGCTTTTCAATCCTTGATTTCTTAATCCGGCTTCTACATGGAGGTTGGAAGTCCGGTATGTGGCCTCAATGAAGCCACCGAACGTATGCAAGGACGGGATTTCCCGGAATGAGCGGGGACGGATAGATGTAGAAGGAGGCCTCTGCCGATCGAAATCCCTGCCTCGCCCTTCGTTACCCTCACTACGGTATGAGAATCCGGCTACTAAGCTGATCTCCCTCCCTTGTCGTAGAGGGAATAAGGTAGACGCCAGCATCTCGGTTTCTACATAAAAAGGTTGGCTTTCATTGACTAATGTGTACATGTAGTTTGAGGATAAAACACGGGCTTCCCATTCGCCGCTCTCTTTCTGGTCTGTATAAAGCTGGCTAGAGGCATTGTTGACCTGACTCTTTGTTTGTTTGCTTTTTTGAAGGGAACCGTCTATTCTCAGAGACAGCTTCTTGAGCCAACGTCGGTCGGGTTGCCATTCCCCTTGTATGGAAAATCGCTGATCCAATCGTTGTCTTTGCGTATGATTCTGCTCGTTGACGAATTGCTTTTCCTTTCCTATGCGAGAGGTGTAAGTAAGGCTTAATTCTAGTTTTTTCCCTGCGGGCAACCAATGGTAAAGGTTTGCCAAGCGTATGCCGCCAGTATGGAAATCGCCTTGGCTGGTATAGTCCGCTAACAGGTTGAGCGTATGGCCTTGTGGGGAGATACAGAAGCCTTTTCCAAGCATATATTGTTTCAGTTTCGGATTGTAACGTATGCTGGTGGAGAGAGGCATTCTACCTTGATGAGTCTTGAGTAATAATACGCTATTTGTTAAGTTTCCGTACCGGGCAGAAGGTATTCCTCGGATGATTTCCGCCTCTTTCACTTGGTTGAGAGATAGAAAACGGGCATCGTATCCTTCGTAAGGCTCGTTGATGCCGGCGTTGAAATGAAGAGGAGAACCGTCTATCCATATTTGGGCACCCATAGCCGCGTCCTTATGAAACTGGTTTACCCCGTTCTTTAAAGAAACCTCCCGCACTGAGAAATATTGTGCGTCTGTCACCCCAGAATTATTGGTGAGACCTCCCGGTAATAATTGTGTCAGATCAGCGATCGTGATCGGTTGCGTGTGTTCTAATGTTGATGCAGGAAGCAAGGAAACCGTACCCGGAGTCTTAGACTCTATGGCTGTTACCAAAATGTTGGGTAAATAAAAGGACAGAGTATCCGGTTGCTTTTGCCCGTGAAGGTAATTGCCCGGATGAAGTGATGACAATAAGAGAAATATCGTCACGATCTTTATTGGTATTTTGTACAAAGTTGAGTAACGCATAGTATTAAGACCTATTATAGCCAGATGACAATACTGAGATTTCCGCCCCCTCCGAGGGGCGATTGAGGACTTGTCGTTTGTTCGAGACTACCCATTAAACGAAATCCCGCTGATAAGGCGGAATGAATGGGATGCCGATATTCCATTTCCGCACCGATACCCAGACGGGTTGCCGTGCGAGCAATAAAATCCTCGTTCACTTTTTGCATGTTCTGCTCTAGCTTGATTTCTGCTGAGCCATTCTCATCCTTCTGCGTTTCCTTCTCCCATTTGATCTCGGTGCCATAGCCCGATACGATATACACGGACGGGCGGATACTTAGCTTGTTTTCTTTAGGTAGGCGGATTTGTCGAAAAAACGCGATCTCTCCGTGGAAGAGCCCTGTATATTGTTTGACCGTAAAAGGATATATGTAGAAATCATTTTCCAAACGATTCCATCCGACAGTCATTTGCCATGTGGATACCTTTTCGCCCGAAGTATCATTCTTTGTCGCCTCGTAACTTAGTTGGGTAGATAACATCCGTTGCCTTGCTAGGCGATAGGTGGCGAATGTAGTCCATATGGCAGACGAGCTTGTGGTGGGATTCCGTTGTAATATGCGGTTGGCCGTAGTTTGGTTGAATCGGGCTGTGGGCGACCAGATATGCGTCCACGATTTATTCGTTCGGGTAAAACGACCTTGGTAACTGATTTGATGCAGCCGTTCTTCCCAGCCTCTCAAGTTGCCGGAGTTATTTGGATTGTCCGCTAATTGCTGGGTCTCGTAGAAGAGATCATGGAAAAGACTCCAATGCTCTTTTAGGGTTTCCGTTTGCAAGGAAACACCTAGGCGTTTTCCTTGGCTGCGAAACAGGAAACTTCCCGATAATTCTTGCATCGGAAGCCAATAACCCAGAGGAAATGTATAAAGTTTATCTTTACTATCCGTATCATACGTTAATTCCTCTGTTCGATGGGTATAATGGATCGAGGCTCCAAAACGTCTGCGTACTTGTTCGTAAACGATACCTCCTGATATCCGGATTAAGTGTGCCATCCCATGGTAGATATGGTAAGAGGAGCGATCTTCGTTGCTTGTAGCTGTATAGTCTCCATCTATCCCGACCTTGATTTTCGGGGATAAGACGTAAGCCGCTTGTCCGTAGATCCTGTATTTCTCGATGCGTTGTGGCTCTCCCAAGGAATCGCCGGCCGTAATCAGATAGTCCGGTTGCGATAATAAATTCCATTTTCTCCCTTCCAGTAGGCTTTGCGACCAATCGATACCACCCGCCAGCCAAAGCAGACCCAGCTTTCGGTTACCGGATACATAAGCCCTATAGGTCTGTGTTTGATCCGGCTGGTCGCTGGCAGGTAAGGCGGCTTGATGGATCAAATAACTTAAACCGGCTTCCATAGCGCTGTCCTTAGGCACATAGCTGATGCTGACAGGATTGGCGGATAAAGCCCATGCGCTCTCTTGTTGAGCCCATGACCGTGAGGCATAGACAGATAGTGATATCATATATAGAATGATAGTGATCTTCATAGAGGCTTACCGTTTTAAGGAAGGTGGACTTTTCTCGAAATCCTCGGCGGTGTTATTGGAATCTTTCCAGCGGAAGCGTTTCCCCTCTTGCTCATATTTCCGACGCATTGCCAGGCCGGAGCCGCCGGATGTGGCTATACCCGGACTCACATCCATAGAAGATGGGATACGTGTGTAAGCTACCGTAGAGGTTGAAGAGACGAAATTTGCGATATCCTGCACCCAATCAGCGGGTATATGGAGGTATTTTAGCGTATTGAAACTCTCAGGTTCTTTTTGGATGTGATCCGGATTGGCGATCCATTCTCTTAAGTCCGTTTTGGGACGGAACAAGAGGATCGTCGGGCCGTTCATGGAAAACAGATAGGAGAAACCGGTGCCACGCCATACCAAGTTTAGAGGTTTTACACCGGCAGAGATTTGGCTTCCGGTCAAGATAGGATCCCAAAAAGCCCATTCCACGCTGGATAAATCGAGCGAGGCCGGAACTCCCACTTCGCTATTGGTATGGTTTATGGCGTTAATCGCTATCGTTTGTCGCTCCCCCGGTTGAATGGGATATTCGGTTCCCGTTCCCGGAAACTCCCAGCACATCATGAATAAAGGTATTTCTTTCATATCGGTATGGAGCATCCATCCGGAAGGCTTTGTCACGCTTACGGGTCCTGCTTGTGCGATACATAGGCCATCTAGGAAAATCAAGTCATCGGAGTTATTGACCAACGTGAGGTATTGATCTTTGTTATAGACATTTTTCCCGTCAGGCCAGAGACAACCGCTGAAATAAATCTCGCTAATCAGCAGACGGCCTCGTTCGGACACTTCCAAAGGTATTTCTACGGATCGTTCTTCTCCATTGGCCTCGAACTGGATATTGGAGAGGCTACCACTCAATATATAATCCCTGTTGCCAGTCGTGGTTTCCTGATTTGCGGAGATTGCGCATATGCCAGCGGTTAGTTCAAATAGAGCTAGTCCATTTGTGTCGGTGGTCGTGGTGTAGACACAGCCTATACTTTGATTGATTAGTGTGACCGGGATATTCGCCAAGGAGATATCTGCGTATCCGGAAGGTTTCTTCAATTGGATATGGATACTCCCCGTTTTGAAATACTCATTCTCGCATCCTGCCAGAAAACACAGACAGAGCAGGTGGGTGAGGAGAGAAAGATGTTTGTCTATCATGAATATGGGGCATTGTGCTTAATAACTGTAGACAAATATATGTGATTTTTTTATATTTCCATTTAGGAGCTAAAAACATTAACATGTGTTCTTCTTATTTCGGTAGCTTCAGCACGAACCGGATCAAGGCCACGAACACCTTCCCGTACCGGTCCAGCTTGATTTGCCCCACGCCCCGGATGTCGCTGAACTGGTCCAAGGTGACCGGTTTCTTCTCCACCATGTCTTCCAAGGAATCGTCGGAGAAGATGATATAAGCCGGCGTATGCTCTCGCTCGGCAATTTGCTTGCGAAGCTGGCGGAGGGAGTCCAGCAAGGTCTCGTCCGTGGAGGCGGACCGGATCGGCCGGATCGGCTGGGCCTTGAAGGAGGATTTCCGCTCGCCTCTCCGGACGGGGCGTGTCAGCTCATCCGGTTCCCGATAGATGACGAGCTGGGCCTTTTGCTCCCCGTACAGGACACGCCTGCCTAACGGGGTCATCCGCAAGACACGTTCGGCGGCGTAGTCGATCTCCATGTACCCGAGTTGGATCATCTGGTAAATGTACTCCTTCCATTCCTTATAAGAGAGGTCCCGTCCGGCGCCGTACGTCTTTAGCTTATCGTATCCTCTCTCCAAGAGTTCCGCCCGACCGGAGGCACGTAATATGTCGATCAGCATTTGCATGCCTACATGCTCGCCAGTCCGGATGACGGCGCTCAGCGCTTTTTGTATCAAGACACTGCCATCGAAGCGTTGCGGAGGGTTCTTGCACACGTCGCAGTTGCCGCAATCATGGTCCGCCTCCTCGCCGAAGTAACTGAGCAGGACACGGCGGCGGCACATATCGGACTCGCAATACCGTCTCATCCGGTTTAGCTTCTCCAAGTTCACCTCGCTTTGGCCACTCTCCTCGGCGAAACGGCGAAGTACGATCAAGTCGCTCAAGGAATAGAACAGGAGGGTATCGCTTTTCATCCCGTCCCTTCCGGCACGGCCGATCTCTTGGTAGTAATTCTCGATACTCCCCGGCATGCTGTAATGCACGACCCAGCGGACATTGCTCTTGTCGATACCCATCCCGAAAGCTACCGTGGCACACACCACGTCCACCCGGTCGTTGATGAAGTCGTTCTGGGCCTGTTCCCGTTGGGCGGGCAGGAGGCCGGCGTGGTAGGCGATCGCCTTGATATTATACATCGCCAACTCATCGGCCAGCTCGGTCGTATCGTTGCGGCGCATGCAATAGATGATACCGCTCTGCTCCCGGTGCCCCCGGATGAAATGGACGATGGCGGCGATCTTTTCTTTCTTGTTAAGCCCCCGGCGTACCGTGAGGGAGATGTTCGGGCGGTCGAATGACGATATGAACGTCTGGGGCGTGCGAAGTCGTAACTGCTCTAGGATATCCTTCCGGGTGATTTTATCGGCGGTAGCGGTCAGGGCCACGACCGGGACTTTCGGGAAACGCTCCTTCAAGATCGCCAGTTGCGTGTATTCCGGACGGAAGTCATGCCCCCAATGCGATACGCAATGTGCCTCGTCGATAGCGATGAGCGAGATATCCAGCCGGGGCAGGAACCAGTCCGCCTCCATCTTGATCCGTTCTGGGGAGATATACAATAATTTGATCTTGCCCTGCACGCAAAGTTGCTTCACCTGCTGTTGCTCCTCTTCCGGCATCATGCTGTTCAACGCCGCCGCCGGGATGCCGTTGGCGATCAACCCCTCTACTTGATCCTTCATCAAGGCGATCAAGGGGGACACCACCAAAGCCGTACCCGGCAGATAGATAGCTGGTAGCTGGAAACAGATCGACTTGCCTCCACCCGTGGGCATCAGCACCAACGAGTCCTCTTTCTGTAAGATACGCTGTATGATGTCCGCCTGCAAGGGACGGAAGGAGGTATATCCGAAGAACTTTTTCAGTAGTAGTAATAATTCTTTCATATCGCTTTACGGGCATAAAAAGCGCAAAGATAGTTTATATCATAAAGTTTTACTACCTTTGCCCGCATTATTTACATAACGAGCCGTGATGGCTCACCCTATTTTAGAATGACATTTGAAGATTTAGATTTGATAGAGCCGATACGTAAGGCTCTCGTGCAAGAAGGTTATACGACTCCAACACCTATACAATCAGAAGCGATTCCCATCGTTTCGCAAGGTTATGATTTATTGGGTTGCGCCCAGACAGGAACCGGTAAGACGGCGGCGTTCTCCATCCCGATTATCCAGCGGTTATATCTCCAGAAGAAGAAAGGTTACAAACGGGGTATCAAGGCATTGATCCTTACGCCTACCCGTGAGCTTGCCATCCAGATCGGAGAGAGCTTTGCCGCTTACGGCCGTTTCGCCGGATTACGCCATACGGTGATATTCGGCGGGGTGGGACAGAAGCCCCAGACGGAAGCCTTGGAAAGAGGCATCGATATATTAATCGCTACGCCGGGACGTCTGCTGGACTTGATCGGACAAGGATTCATCCACTTGGATACCTTGGAGTATTTCGTCTTAGACGAGGCGGACCGTATGTTGGACATGGGCTTTATCCATGACATCAAGCGTATTTTACCGCTATTGCCCAAGAAACGCCAGTCCTTGTTCTTCTCCGCTACCATGCCCCCTGAGATCGAGCGCTTGGCAGGTACGATCTTGAGCGAGCCGCAAAAGGTGGAAGTAACCCCGGCCTCATCGACCGTGGACGCGATCGACCAATCCGTTTATTTCGTCGAGAAGGCCGAGAAGATCAACTTGCTGAAAAGCTTGTTGGAGAACCCGGAACTGGAATCCGTATTGATCTTTACCCGTACGAAACACGGGGCGGACAAGGTGGCCCGTGTCTTGTCGAAAGCGGAGATAGGGGCGGAGGCGATCCATGGCAACAAGAGCCAGACCGCCCGCCAGCGTGCCTTGACGAATTTCAAGGATCATACGACCCGTGTGCTGATCGCTACGGATATCGCCGCCCGTGGAATCGACGTGGATCATCTGACGCACGTCATTAACTATGAGCTTCCTAACGTACCCGAGACTTATGTACATCGGATCGGGCGTACGGGTCGTGCGGGCCGTGAAGGTGTGGCTTTCTCTTTCTGTGACGCCGAGGAGGTACCTTTGTTGAAAGATATCCAGAAACTGATCGGCAAGGAAGTCCCCGTAGCCGGTGGCCATATGTATGAGACCAAGGAGGTGAAAGCCGCCGTAGCCGAGAAGAAAGAAGCGATCAAGCAAGAGTCGAAACGCCGTAATATGTTCGGAAGCAAACGTGACGGCAGTTACTGGCGTAACAAGAAGCGTGCCGCCAATTCCTCTAAGTGATATAAGCTATTGTATTGCAACGACGTATAGTGCCAGTCCTTTCCATAGCATTGGCACAGTCGTGCCACGCCGGTGGCATAGCCGTGCCACAACGATGGCAAGGGCGTGCCATAAGGATGGCACAGCTATGCCACCCATATGCCCCCGGTTCGTCACCTAAGTATCCAAACAGTCCGCTTTAGCGAGCTGTTTGGCGCTATTACCCTATACTTTCTTTTAAAATGAGGTAATCTCTGGAATATTTCATTATTTTTGTGATTCAATTGTGAGTGAAACTTAAGGGTTGACGTTTGTGCTGATTGTAAAGGAGGACATAATATCTCGGATTAATAATGGCGATGCCAAAGCATTTGAACAATTATATACGACCTTCTACGTGTACTTGTGCGCCGTAGCGACTAAATATGTCTATAATTCGGAGGCGGCACGTGAGATCGTTAATGATGTTTTTATGAATGTATGGAATCACCATTCGGCGTTGATACATCCGGTAAACGCTTATTTAATTCGCTCGGTACGTAATTATTGCCTGAATTATTTAAGAGATAAACGCCAGCAAGAAGTCCCTTTATCAGATGTACAAGAAAACTTATTGTCGATACAAGAGTTGCAGATAGACGCCGATCCCCATCCGTTGGCTTATCTGGAGAATAAGGAATTCGAGGAGAAAATCTATCGTGCCGTGGATTCCTTGCCCGCTAAATGCCGGGATATCTTCGTGCAATATCTTTACCATAACAAGACCTATGAGGAAATAGCGATAACAAATCATATCAGTTCCAGTACGGTACGAGTACAGATCAAGATCGGTTTGGCGAAGTTGCGTGAACTTTTAGGCGATCTTTACCCTCTTTTCTTACTTATATTTAATTTTTTCGAAAAATAATTGGAATCTCCTTAAACGGAATCTCTAAAACATGTGTATATAATAGAAACCGGGTTGAAAACCGGCTCCTTTGTTAATATCATGGAAATAGAGAATAAACACATAGAAGATTTAATTTATAGCTACCTCATGGGAGATATATCCGAGGAGGGGCGAAATGAATTACTACAATGGTTGGAAACGGATGACGCTCATAAACAACGCCTTTCCGAGATGGCGGATTGTTGGGCGACGGCGCATGTACCTTTGTTTGCCTCTGATATGAAAGCCGATTTCCAAAAACATTTCGGGACACTTATCGATCCCGCTATTCCTTCTGAAAAGAATCATTGGCTAAATTTTCGGTTTTTAGGAAAAGTTGCCGCCTCGGTCTTGATCGTGGTATCGGTGGGGACTGCCTCTTATTATATAGGTACGAGACATAATCAGCCGAAATCTGCCGCCTTGGCTTATTTTGAGACGACAACTCCTATGGGAGCCCAAACGAAAGTCGTTTTGCCGGATCAATCCGTGGTTTGGGTCAACGCAGGTTCCACGTTGAGATATGGCAGTGATTTCAATACGAACGGACGTAGCGTACAATTGGATGGTGAGGCTTACTTCGAGATTACCCGGGATTCCCTTAAGCCTTTTATCGTAAAATCAAAGAGATTGGATATCAAGGTTCTAGGAACTAGCTTTAACGTAAAGGCTTACGGAATGGATGAAACGACCGATGTCACTCTGGTGTCGGGAAAAGTAAACGTGAGCTTGCGGGATGAGGTTGCCCATGCGGGCGATGTGACCTTGACTCCAAACCGGAAACTAAGCTTTAATAAGCAGACCAATAAGGTAAGAGTCAGTGAGGTGGATGCCAAGGATGCTCTCTCTTGGATGGACGGTAGCCTGAAATTCTCCGAGCAACCTTTCATGAGTATCGCCAAGGATTTGGAACGTAAGTTCAACGTACGTATTCGCGTCGAGAGCGATCCTTTGAGAAAGGAAATCTTCTCCGGTAGCTTTACGAAAGATTATTCGTTGGATAAGATCCTTCGTGAGGTGGACGTGGATCACAAATATGTGTGGACTCGTTCGGGAGATGAGATTATTATAAAAGATAAATAAAAATACAAACCTTAATCCTAAGGTGTAAGTGTGGAAAATAGTATAAACGAGAAAATTATTTATTAAATCTAACTTTAATGGAAAAGAACTATTTCAAGAAGACCGGTAAGATGATGGTAGCCGCATGTATGCTTGCGGGACTGCCGTTTATTCCCGGTACGGTTTCAGCGTCCGAACTTCAGACACAAATGATGTCTGTTCAAATGGAAAGTACGACATTAAAAGAACTTTTCGATTTGATCGAGGAAAAATTTAATTACACGTTCCTTATCCGTAACAATGACATCAATCTGAATGAGCGTATCTCAATCGACATGTCGAACCGTTCGGTCGAGGAGATTTTGACGACGGCGCTGAAAAATCAGCATGCTGATTTTGTTGTAAACAACAATAGGATTGTTGTTTACAAGTCATCTTCTAATCCAAATGAATTGAGAAACACGGAGAGAATGGTGGCGCAGCAGACAATTACGATTTCTGGTACCATTGTTGATGCGGTGACGGGTGAGCCGGTAATCGGTGCGAACGTGCTTGTGAAAGGCACTACGAACGGTACCAGTACCGATTTCGATGGAAAGTTTAGTTTAGAAGCTCCGGCCGGAGCTACTTTAGTCGTTTCTTACATCGGTTATGTGAACCATGAGGTTAAGGCGACTAGCGCTCCGATGACTATCCGTATCAAAGAAGACACTCAGAACCTTGAGGAGGTGGTTGTTGTTGGTTACGGTGTGCAAAAAAAGGAAAGCTTGACGGGTGCCATGCAGGTGGTGAGCAACGAGAAATTGTTGGATGCCACTAGCCCTACGGTCGAGAACTTATTGTCTGGTAAGGCTCCGGGCGTACAGGTTACTTCGGGTGGTGGTCAGCCGGGCGCTGCCGGTAAGGTGGTGATCCGTGGTAAGTCTACGGTAAACGGTAGCACGGACCCTCTTTGGATCGTGGATGGCGTAATCGTCGGTACGGATGCGGGTAGCTTGAACCCGGCTGATATCGAGTCTATGTCTATTTTGAAGGATGCCGCTTCAACCGCTATCTATGGTTCTCAAGGAGCGAACGGTGTTATCGTGGTGACTACGAAGAAAGGTAAGATCGGAAAAGCTACGATCAACGCTTCCGTAAAGATGGGTGTGAACCAGTTGCACCGTGGAAACATGAATATGATGAACGGCGAGGAATTATATGATTATTATAAATCTTTCGCTAATCAAGACGCCCTTCCGAGTTATTTTACGGAGGATTTGCGCAACCGTAACTTCGACTGGTGGAAAGAGGGTACGCATCTGGGCTTCGCTCAAGACTATAACGTATCTGTTTCCGGTGGCTCAGAGAAGATCAAGACGTATACATCCGTTGGTTACTATAATGAGGATGGTGCCGTAAAAGGATACGACTATAAACGCTATAACTTGCGTTTCAATGTGGATTACCAAGCGACGGATTGGTTGACTATCAAACCGAAAGTATGGGCTACCCGTAGCGACGTGATGGACCAGCAGCAGGATCTAGGCGCTATCATGTACGTTAATTTCCCTTGGGACTCCCCGTATGACGAGAATGGCGACTTGATCCAGCAATACAGGCCGACCGATTGGGTGAATAGCGATGCTACAAATTACTTGTATGACCTGCAATGGAATTATGAGAAGAAAACTTCCTATGAGTTTATGGGAAACTTTGACTTTGATATCAAGTTTACCGATTGGTTGACTTTTGCATCCGTGAATAGCTATAAATATAATAACATTCTTTTCAAAGGCTATAACGATCCTCGCTCTAAGGCAGGAGAGGCCGACAATGGATTGTTGCAAGATAAGACCACTACTTCTTATCGGGTATATAGCAACCAATTGCTTCGTTTTAATAAGGTGTTCGATAAACATTCCATCAATGCGATATTGGCTTATGAGTGGAACTCTTATACCCGGGAAATCAAGGATCAGACAGCGGCTAGTTTCGCTCCGGGTTTCTCTGTGGCAGATGTAGCGACAACTCCTAAGACAATAAAAGGATCGCAAGAGGAATGGGCTGTACAATCCTATTTGTTCAATGCCAATTATGCGTATGACAATCGTTATTTATTGTCTTTCTCTTTCCGCCGAGATGGTGCCTCAAACTTTGGTGAGGATGCTAAATATGGTAATTTCTTCTCTGTTAGTGGTGGTTGGAATATCCATCAGGAGGAATTTTTCAAGGCAAAGGATTGGGTACAGCAATTGAAGTTGCGCGCTAGCTATGGTTCTGTAGGTAATCGTCCTACTGAGCTGTATTCGCAGTATACTTTGTATGCTATGTCTACGGGATACAACGGTGATCCGGGTGCGGTAATTGCTCAAAAAGAAAATAAGAACTTGACATGGGAGAAAACCTATACGGCGGGTGTAGGTATCGACGCTATCTTGTTCGATCGTCTGACTATTAATTTGGATTATTACAATAAGAAAACAACCGATTTGCTTTATAAAGTGCCTCTGCCCGGTGTGACAGGTATCACGGGTATATATCGTAACGTTGGTTCTGTTAAGAATAATGGTTTCGAGGTTTCATTAGGTGTGGACATCTTGAAAGGTGGTGATTGGAATTGGAGCGTTGCCGCAAACTTGGGCTTGAACCGTAATAAGATCACTGAATTATATGGTGGTAAGAGCGAGATTATTACTGCCAACGCAGGAACAAGCTATTACATCTATATGGATAAGATCTTGACTCCGGGTCAGGATGTGGATACTTGGTACGGAACTGAATGGGCTGGCGTAGATCCGCAAACAGGAGCTCCGTTGTGGTATACAACAAATGAGGAAGGAGAACGCGTAACAACTTCTGATTATAGCGAGGCTTCCAAGCACCAGACTATATTAGGAAAATTAAGCCCTGACTTCTACGGTGGTTTCTCTACAAATTTATCTTGGAAGAATATCGATTTATCCGCAGTCTTCGGTTATTCGGTTGGAGGTGAGATTTACAATTATGACCGTTCTATGTATGATAGTGATGGTGCTTATGTAAACTATAATCAAATGAATTTAAGGGATGATTGGAATCGTTGGGAAAAACCGGGCGATATCGCTACCCATCCAAAAGCTGAATATGGTAATAAGAGCCAATCCAGCAAGGGATCTTCTCGTTACTTGGAGGATGCGAGCTATTTACGTTTGCGTAGCTTGACATTAGGCTATACGTTACCTTGGAAGATCCAATATGTAGACAATGTCCGTCTTTCTTTCTCGGGTGAGAACTTGTTTGTTCTTTCGGGTTTCTCTGGAGTGGATCCGGAACTTCCCGCTGAGGTAGGAAGCCAATACAAGGCTGGTTCGGTTGGTGTGGCCATTTCTCCGTACCCACAAGCCCGTAAATTTATGTTTGGTTTAAATGTTACATTTTAATTAAAGGAATAAGAATGAAAAAAATAGCTATAGTGGCTCTTGCGGCAGCGGCCACATTTATAACAAGCTGTGATATCGAACGTATGCCTTATGATAAGTATACGGAGGACAAGATCATGGAAGATAAGGATGCTGCGGTTGATGTCTTATTAAACGGTTGCTACGCTAAATTGAAAACTGCATCTGAGCATTTACACTATTGTGGAGAGTTCCCCGGGGATAACGTTTGCAAGGATAAGCCGACCACAAATCCATTCGGTACTTACTTTACTTATCAGCATACCGTTAATAATGGTGGGCTTTCTACGGTTTGGAACAGTGCTTATAATATCATCTCGCAGACAAGTTCTTTAATGAAGATGATCAATGAGAATGAATCTCCAGAGTTGAACCAAAAGTTGGGTGAGGCCTATTATATGCGTGGCATGATGTATTTTTATCTGTGTCGTGTGTTTGGCCGTCCTTATTATCAAGAACCGGAGAAGAATCTGGGTGTACCTATTGTGAATGGTATGCCTGAGGATATGGATAACCTGGATCTTCCGGATCGTTCTTCCGTGAAAGATACGTATGAGCAAGTTCTGTCTGACTTGAAAAAGGCAGAAGAGTTGATGTCTGATTTTAAGTCGCCCGCCTATGCCTCAAAGTATGCGGCTCAAGCCTTGTTGGCCAAGGTTTATATGTATATGAGTGGTACTTTTGAGAATCCGAATAAGGAATACGCTCAATTATCTTATAATTATGCGAATGAGGTAATCGAGAGTAATCAATTCTCCTTATTGAGTCGTTCGACATTTATGACATATAATGAGCTTGCTCCGGATGCGGCTTCTCAAACGGAGACTATTTTTGCCGTGAAATTCATTGCTTCGGATTGGGATGATTGGGGTAGCCCGTTAGGTAGTATGTATGCGGAGATTGATGGTCAAGGCTGGGGTGAGGTATACGCTAGCGCTAAATACATGGATTTGCTGCATGAGACAGGTAAAAATACGGATGCCCGCGAGGCTTTTATCCATCCACAATATAAGAAGAATGATGCGGGAGATCAAATTCCGGCTTTCCGTTTCGTCGCTAACTTGTATGCGGACGGCAAGATTTCCGGTTATGTATATCGTCAGGGTGAGACAAAGGAAGTAGGTGGTAAGTTAATCGCTACCGTGGATGATGAAGAGTACACATTAACTCCCGTAGATGTGGATAATAAACGTTATTCTATTAGTTATAAGGGAAAAACTTATGTCGGTGATTATGATTACCTGATGTTAGAAAGCCAAGGTAATCCGAAATTCTATAGTTATAAATGCTCTAAGCAAGAAGGTTATCCCCACCTTTATTCACCGGTTATCTCTCGCTTAGGTGAGCTATACCTGATTCGCGCCGAGGCTAGCGCTAAATTAGGAAACTATACAAAAGCATTAGCCGATTTGAATACCGTTCGTACCCGTTCCTTACCTAACGCCGGATATAAATCTTTGGATGCGACAAACGCTCATGAGCTTATCATGAAAGAACGTCAGTTGGAATTAGCTTATGAGGCTGACCGTGGTTTTGATGTATATCGTGTAGGCGATACGATGAAACGTCATTACCCGGGATTCCATGACGGCGTGCCTGAATATCCTGCTACCAGCCCGTTGGCTATCCAGTATATTCCGCAGTCTGAGATTAACGCTTATCCGGGTACATTAACTCAGAATCCGTAATAAGCGATGAATAAGTATTGTATAATGAGTGTGTTGGCAGGGTTTTCCTTGCCAACAACTTTAATAGCTCAATCAGCTCCCCGGCAACCTAACGTGGTGATCATCGTAGCTGATGATCTCGGGTATGGTGATCTAAGCTGTTACGGGGCTCATCGCATACAGACTCCGGGAATGGATCGTATCGCAAATGAAGGCATACGCTTTACGCAAGGTTATTGTACGGCGGCTACTTCTACCCCCAGCCGGTATTCCTTGCTTACCGGATTATATCCTTGGACAAATAGGGAAGCCAAAATACTTCCCGGCAATGCGGCTCTGATTATCAATACTCAACAGGTTACCTTGCCAAAGGTGATGAAGCAAGCGGGCTATGTCACCGGCTCGGTCGGCAAATGGCATCTGGGATTAGGTGACGGGGCGGTAGACTGGAACAAGCTGGTTTATCCCGGAGCGAAAGAGATCGGTTACGACTATTCTTTTATCCAAGCCGCTACCAATGACCGGGTTCCCTGTATCTTTATCGAGAATGGGAGAGGTGTAAACCTCGATCCGAACGATCCTCTCTATGTCAGTTATAAGGAGAATTTCCCCGGGGAACCGACTGGGAAGGATAATCCTGAATTACTGAGAATGCTCCCGAGTGTCGGGCATGCCGGCGCTATCGTAAACGGTGTACCTCGAATTGGTTTCCAGAAAGGAGGCAAGACCGCCCAATGGAAAGATGAGGATATGGCAGAGTTGTTCCTTGAGAAGGCGAAAGGTTTTATGAAAGAGAATAAGGATAAACCTTTCTTCCTGTACTATGGCTTGCATCAACCGCATGTACCTCGTGTACCGAACGAGAGATTCGCGGGTAAGTCGGGGATGGGACCTCGTGGGGATGTTATCTTGGAAGCGGATTGGTGCGTGACCGAATTCTTGAAGGAAATGGATAAGTTGGGGCTAACGGAAAATACATTAGTTATTTTCACTAGCGATAACGGACCGGTTCTGGATGACGGTTATCAAGATCAAGCCGTGGAATTGGTTGGGGATCATAAGATGGCCGGACCGCTTCGTGGAGGAAAGACGAGCTTGTATGATGGTGGGACCTGTATCCCGTTCATGCTTCGTTGGCCTGCGGAAGTTAAGCCGGGCGTTGTGTCGGATGCCTTGGTTTGCCAGATGGATTTGTTAGCCTCGCTGTCGGCGTTGATCGGACAGACCTATTCTGATAAGGTAGATAGCCAAAACACCTTGCCTGTCTTTCTAGGAAAAGGTGGTAATGGGCGAAAGGAACTTGTCTTGGAAGGTTATTTCAATTATGCGCTACGTGATGGTGATTGGGTCATGATCCCACCGTATCCGGATACCTATGGCGACGCGGAGGAGGCTGCCTTTGCCGGAAATAGTAACTGTTATCAATTATATAATGTAAAGGAAGACATCGGTCAGCAAGTTAATTTGGCGGAAAAAGAACCTAAAAGACTTCGACAGATGATGATGACCTTCGAGAGGCTAAAAAGGGAAACCGGAAAGATAACGAACTTTTAGTCTTGGACTCTTTATTTTTCAAAATACTCAATAACGTTTTGATTGAAAAAATATTTTTTTAATTTTGTATCCTCAAAACACAAACTAATTTATAAAATATATGGAAAACACTCGTCGTTCATTCCTTAAGAAAGTATCTGCCGCTGGTATTGGTGCCGCAGGCTTGGCAATGGCCGGAAACGCCGGAGCTACAACAACTGCCGCTGAACCCCAAAAGAAAAAAACAGCTGGTAAAGATGATGGTAAATTACGTTTCGGTTTCATCGGAACGGGTTCTAGATGCCATGAGCATATTAATAATGTATTGGCGATCCCCGGTAATAAGATCGTAGCGATTTGCGATATCCAACAGGGGCCGATCGATAGAACCTTGAAACATATCGCTAAATTTAATGTGCCCGCTCCGAAGGTTTATAAGGGAGGTGAGCGTGAATTTGAGAAAATGTTGAACAACGAGGAATTTGATTGCGTGATTATCGCTAGTCCTTGGGAATGGCACGTTCCGATGTCTGTCGCCGCTATGAAGGCTGGTGTTCCTTATGTAGGCGTGGAGGTTTCCGCGGCTAATACGATCGAGGAATGTTGGGATTTGGTAAACGTTTCGGAAGCTACCGGAAGCCATTTGAATATCATGGAGAACGTATGTTATCGTCGTGACTGTATGGCTGCGTTGAATATGGTTCGCCAAGGTTTGTTCGGCGAGATATTGCATGGTACTTGTGGTTATGAGCATGACTTGCGTGAGGTGAAATTCAATGATGGAACTCATTACAACTATGTACCGGGCAGTGGTGATCTTCGTATGGGCCCGACGGCTTTCGCCGAGGCTCAATGGCGTACGAACCATTCCGTACATCGTAATGGCGATATCTATCCGACTCACGGTATCGGACCGATAGCAAATTGCATGGATATCAACCGTGGTAACCGCTTCCTTTCTTTATCCGCTATGGCTACTCAATCTCGTGGATTGCATAAGTTTATCGTGGATAATGGAGGTGAGAATCATCCGTTGGCGAAGGTCAACTTCAATTTGGGAGATATCGTGACTTCTATGATTAAGTGTTCTAATGGACAAACGATCATCGTAACCCATGATACGAATTCTCCTCGTCCTTATTCATTAGGTTTCCGTGTTCAAGGAACTGAGGGTTTATGGATGAATGATGGCGATCATGTATATGTACAAGGAAAGTCTAAGCCTCATCGTTGGGATGATTCCGATGAATGGTTCAAGAAATATGATCATAAATTGTGGGCTTCTTTAGAGTCTCAAGCTGCTGAGGCCGGACACGGTGGTATGGACTTTATCATGATGTACGACTTGATCGACGCTATCCGTAATAAAAAACCGGCTCCAATGGATTGCTATGACGCTGCCGCTTGGAGCGCTATCTCCGGCTTGTCAGAGATGTCAATCGCTCGTGGCGGTGCTTTGGTAGACTTCCCGGATTTCACCCGTGGGCAATGGATTCACCGTCAACCGCAATTCGCTTTGTAATAAATTTTCATAAAATACTAGGGAAGGATGTCTTTATTAAAGGCATCCTTTTCTTTTTTATATACATTCTTCTTGTCTCTTCAAGTATTATGATTATTTTTGTCACTCAAGTTAATCTATTCTATCTAAATTTTAAATTCGTACTATGAAGACAAACAGAAGAGACTTCCTGAAGACTCTTGGAGGAATCGCGGCATTTACGATTGTACCGCGCCACGTGTTGGGTAATGGATTCATCGCTCCAAGTGATCAATTGACAAAAGGAATTATCGGTACAGGTGGTATGGGCCGTGGACATGTGGACTATGCCGGGACTCGTCTTGTCGCCGTGTGTGACGTCGATAAGAATCATCTGGAGCTAGGTAAACAGTTGGTAAAGGATAAGATTGCCGCATACCATGATTTTCGTGATTTGATTCTAGATCCCAATGTAGATATCGTTCATATAGCTACGCCTCCTCACTGGCATGGTATCATGTCTGTCGAGGCCGCTAAAGCAGGAAAAGATATTTGGTGCGAGAAGCCTATGACCCGTACGATCGGGGAGGGTAAACGGGTAATGGAAGCCGTGAAGCAATACGGGCGTATGTTCCGCTTGAACACTTGGTTCCGTTTCGCTGACCCGTTCTATGGATTGGGTACTCCCGTGAAACCTTTGAAGAAACTGGTTCAAAGTGGTATGTTGGGCTGGCCGCTAAAGGTAACGATCAGCAAGCATACCGGTTTCGACTGGAAGTTCTATTGGGTTGGTAAAGAATATCTGGAACCGCAATCGGTGCCTAGTGAGCTGGATTATGATTTCTGGTTGGGGCCGGCTCCTTACAAACCTTATAACCCGCATCGTGTGCATCAGACATTCCGTGGATACTGGGATTATGACGGAGGTGGTTTAGGGGATATGGGACAGCATTATATTGACCCTGTACAATATTTTTTAGGAAAAGATAATACCAGCCCGGTTAAGGTAGAGGTGGATGCTCCGCAACAACATCCGGACGCCGTGGGTACTTGGCGCTCGATTACGTATACCTATGAGGATGGTTGCCAGATCGTACTTTGGGGAGGTGATTACGGGGATCCGAACACACCTTATATTTCCGGACCGAACGGGAATGTTTATAAGAATTTCGTATGTGATATCCCGGATTGGGAGAAAAAGTTATCCGATTATCCCGAACCTGAGCCACAGGTTACCGACTTTATCGAGTGCGTAAAGACTCGTCAGCCTTTTGCCTTGAATGAGCGTAATGGCTTCCGTTCCGCTACGATCGTGAACATGGGTGCCGTAGCCCTTCGTTTGAATCGTACGCTTCACTTTGATCCCGTAAAACTGGAATTTATTAATGATGAGGCCGCTAATCGTTTGTTGGATCAGCCGATGAGAGCGCCTTGGAATATTTAAACACATACACATATGAAAAAAGTATATATATCAATTGCCAGCTTATTGTTGTGCGGTAGCATGTTAATGGCTCAAAGCCCGGCTAATCGTACATCGAAGACGATCGTTGCCGATGTACTGGCACAGATGCCGGCGGAGCAACAAGCTGAATATAACAAATTAATTAATGACCTAAGCTCCACTGGCGAGGAAGGGGTCTTGATGTTGATTAACAAGATTAACGCTCCGGGAAAAGGCAGTAACTCGAACGTGGATTATGCGTTGAGCGGATTGACTCACTACGTGATGGCGAAAGGTGAGGAAAATGCCCGTCTAGCAACAGCCAACGCATATTTGAAAGCCTTGGATAAGGTGAGCGACCGGGAAACAAAGGCTTTTATTATCCGGCAGCTTCAATTACTGGGAAAAGATGAGTGTGTGGATACGCTGGCTAGCTATTTGAACGATGAGAGCCTAAGCGGTCCTGCTGCCCGTGCGTTATCCGCAATCCGTACCGATAACGCTAAGAAGGTTTTGGTGGCTTCCTTGATGCGTCGTTCCGGTACTCCGAAGACGCAAAAGGATATTATCCGTGCGATCGCTGACGTGCAAATCGCTGATGCGGAAAATGTATTGAAAGTGATGCTTAGTTCCAGCGATGAGAATATGCAGAAAGAGGTTCTTTATGCGTTGAGTCGTGTAGGTTCTAAAGCTTCTCTAGGCGATTTAGCCGCCGCTGCCGAGAAAGCCGGTTATAAAATGGAAAAGACCGGGGCGAATGAGGCGTATATCGCTTTGATAAAACGTGTCCTTGAGCAAGGCGATACCAAAGATGCGGAGAAAGCAGCGAATGATTTATTGAAGAAGTCTACGAAAGCAGGTATGACACAGACCCGTGAGGCCGCTCTTCAGATTCTATTGGCCGCTAAGCCGGAAGCTGCTACGAAGAATTTATTATCGGCTTTGAAAGATACGGATAAGGGATACCGTAATGCGGCTTTGAACTTCGCTTCGGGTTTCGCTGATCAAAATGTTTATATCGAGGTCATGAAACATATGTTAAAGGCGAAGCCGGAAGTCAAGGTGGATATCTTGAACTGGATAGGTCGTGAAAGCAAATGCCCGTCTAAACATGACATGATCAAGAATCTGGAACTTCGTTTTGATCTACCAGCGAGACAAGTTCTTTTGGACCAATTGAAAGATAAGGATTTCTATGTGCAACAGGCCGCTGTTTGGGCTTTGGTTAAAATCGGTGATAAGAGTGTCATTCCTGTGCTGGCGGATTTGTTGAAGAGCAATGACAAGCAAGTGATATTATTGGGTCAAGATGCTTTGATGGCATTTAACGGCGATATTGATCAAGCGGTCGCTAAAGTGATCCCGTCCGCTTCCGATGCCGGGAAAATCGCTGGTTTGGAGCTGTTGGCGATACGTATGGCCGACGCGAATCTGAATACGGTACTGGATCAGATTAAATCCGGCTCATCAGAGGTGAAGAAAGCCGCTTATACCGCATTGAAAGATGTAGTATCCGAGAAAGATTTCACTTTATTGTGCGGAATGTTGGAGACTGCGGAGGCTTCAGCTGTCGCTCCGCTTCAAGATGCGATCATTGCCGCTATCTCTAAACAACCGGCGGCAACTCAAGTATCTAACGTGAATCGCCGTATGATACAAGCGGGAGACAGCAAGAGATATCTTTATTATAAGGTCTTATCAGCGACTGGCGAGAAAGAGGCTTTGGCTACGATCGTGGAAGGATTGAATAAAGGGAATGGAGCGGCCAAGGATGCGGCTCTTGACGCTTTGTTGGCATGGAAGGGTATTGAGGCTGCCGATGAACTATTTAAGGTTTGCCAATCAGCCTCTTCCGATCAAGTATTCGACAGGGCGTTAAAGCGTTATGTGCAGTTGGTATCTAATCCGGCATTTACGAGAGAGAATCGTTTGTTGAGCTTGCGGAAAGTCATGGAGATCGCCCGGACGAGTGAGCAAAAGGCTCTTATTTTACGTCAGATCCAACGGGCGGATACCTTCTTGGCATTGATGTATGCGTCGGAATTCTTGGATTCAAGCGATGCGGCTGTTCGTTCTGCGGCTGTTTATGCGGTTTGGAATATCGCTCGTAACCATCCGGAATATAAGGGTGACAATGTGAAGGCAATCTTGAAACGTGTTTTGACCATGTTTGACGGGGAAGACGCTCGTTATGATATCGATGCCTTGAAGCAACATTTAGATGCGATGCCGGACGAGGTTGGATTTGTCTCTATCTTTAATGGTAAGGATTTAACGGGTTGGAAAGGTTTGGTTGAGAATCCGATCGCCCGTGCGAAAATGAAACCGGCTCAATTGGCGAAAGCGCAGGAGAAGGCGGATGAGAATATGCGTCGTGACTGGAAAGTGGAGAATGGCCTGTTAGTATTTGACGGTACTGGGTACGATAACCTATGTACTGAAAAGCAATATGGTGATTTCGAGATGTATGTTGATTGGATGTTGGATCCTAAAGGACCTGAGGCTGATGCCGGTATTTATCTGCGTGGTACTCCTCAAGTCCAGATTTGGGATACTTCTCGGGTAAATGTTGGTGCGCAAGTAGGTTCCGGAGGCTTGTATAACAATCAGGTAAATGAGAGCAAGCCTTCGAAAGTGGCCGATAATAAACTAGGTGAATGGAATTCCTTCTATATTAAGATGGTTGGCGACCGTGTGACGGTTGTCTTGAACGGAGAAAAAGTGGTAGATAACGTGATTCTGGAAAACTATTGGGATCGCAAGCTTCCGATTTTCCCGGTAGAGCAAATCGAGATGCAAGCTCATGGCAGCAAGGTCTATTACCGTAATATCTACGTAAAGGAATTGGAAAAACAAGAACCGTTCAAATTATCGCCGGAAGAGGAAAAAGAAGGTTTCAAGGTTTTGTTTGACGGAACGAATATGCATGAATGGACTGGAAACACGGTTGATTATATCTTGGAAGATGGCTGTATCTCTATGGTTCCAAGCAGTAGTTTCGGAGGTAATCTGTACACCAAGAAGGAATACGGAAACTTTATCTATCGTTTTGATTTCCAGTTAACCCCGGGAGCTAATAACGGTGTCGGTATCCGTACGCCGATGGAAGGAGACGCAGCATATGTAGGTATGGAAGTGCAGGTCTTGGATTGTGAACATCCTATTTACCAAGGGAACATCACTCCGCTGCAACATCACGGTTCCGTATACGGTATCATTCCCGCCCGTGAGGATCATCCGAAAGCGTTCAAGCCGGTTGGAGAATGGAATACGGAAGAGATCATGGCAGATGGCGATCATATCCGTGTGACGGTGAATGGAGTCGTAATCTTGGATGGAAATATTCGGGATGCCGTGAAGAATGGTACGCCGGATGGAAAGGAGCATTCGGGTTTGTTTAACAAAAAAGGTCATATAGGTTTCTTAGGACATGGTTCCCCTGTCAAATTCCGCAATATTCGTATCAAGGAATTGAAATAATTTATATCAGGCTTTGAATATATAAAGAGATTGTCTTGAGTGATTCGAGACAATCTCTTTTTTATTATAGGGGATTTATACTATTTAAATTATATCTTTGTGAAATCATAGTGTAATTTTATCGGAAGGGATATTTTTATGGAGGATATACAGACTCAATTGGATCAATGTAAATTGTTATTAGATAGAGCGGAAGTTGGCTTGTGGGAAGCCGATTTTGTTCAAAGAAGTTATATCTGTTCTGATTATTTAATGAGTGTATTTGGGAAGAAGGGGAATAATCTCTCTTTTTTTGAATTTTACTATATAATCCGGGAAGACTTTAGGGATCTGATTACTACGGATTTTTTATCGATCCAATCTGTCGATACGTATGAGCAGATATTTCCGATAATAACACCGACTGGGGAAAAATGGGTACGCTCCAGATTATGTGAGCGTAAGTTGAATAATGGAGTGTGCGTAAAAGCGTTGGGCATATTACAGATTTTACCTAATTTCAAACTGAAAGAGGAAAAGATTAGTAAGATGATCGATCATAATGAGATGATTTTCCGAAAGCTGTATGTAAATTTACCTGTGGGGGTCGAGCTTTATGACAGGGACGGTTACTTGATTGACCTGAACGCAAAGGATATGGAGATATTCGGTATCCGGTCAAAGAAGGACGTTTTAGGAGTCAATATTTTTAGCAACCCGATTATGCCTAAAGATGTGATCAAGAAACTCAAGGAGAATAAATCCGTGAATTTCCGGCTGAATTATTCGTTTAAGAAGGTCGATGATTATTATAACACCTCGAAAGTAGGCGAGATGGATATCGTTACCAAGGCCAGTATTTTATATGACCAAAGAGGTGAACCTTCCAGCTATTTACTTATTAATTTGGATAATACGGAAAAGATGATCGCCTATAACCGTATTTCTGAGTTTGAGAATGTATTTACCTTGGTCAGCGTATACGCTAAAGTCGGTTATGCCCTTTATGACTTATATACCTTTGAGGGCTATGCCATTAAGCAATGGTATGAGAATATGGGAGAGAAGGATGGAACCCCCTTGTCCCAAATTATTGGGATTTATTCTTATATTCATCCGAACGACGCTGGATATATAAACTCATTCTTTGAGGAGGTGAAACAGGGTAAAGCGCATCATTTCCGTAGGGAAGTGCGTGTGAAGTCTGGTGACGGATGGAAATGGATTTGCGCCAATATCACCCGTAACCCTCAAAGCGTAGACCCGAATAAACCGGAGATGATCTGTATTAATTACGATATCACGGAGTTAAAGGACTCTCAATTGAAAAGGGAAAGGGCGGAAGAACTGGATCGTTTGAAGTCTGCCTTCCTAGCGAATATGAGTCATGAGATTCGTACGCCATTAAATGCCATTGTCGGTTTTTCTCAATTATTGGCGGAAACGGATGATCCCGAGGAGAGGCATGAGTTTGTGGAAATCATCGATAGCAACAATCGGATGTTGCTTCAATTGATCAGTGATATTCTAGACTTGGCAAAAATTGAATCCGGTACGATGGATTTAAAGTTCGCCGATATGAACGTAAAAGAGGTGATCAATGAGATCGTGACCTCATTCCGTATCAAGATGCCCGATAACGTAGCTCTGATCGCTCCCCAAGATTCACCGGAATGCCAAATCTATAGCGATCGTATGCGGCTGACGCAGGTAATATCCAATTTCCTTAACAACGCGATCAAGTATACGAGCGAAGGTTGTATCACCTTAGCTTACGAGATCATAGGTGATGAGATAAAATTCTCCGTGACTGATACGGGGGATGGCATGAGCCAAGAGATACAAGCCCATATCTTTGATCGTTTCTATAAAGGAAATACGTTTAAACAAGGTACGGGCTTGGGGCTATCTATTTGCGAGACCATCGTAAATAGGCTAGGTGGTCGGATCGGTGTAAATTCCGAGTTGGGCAAAGGCAGTACGTTTTGGTTTACGCATCCCTATTCCTTCTCGCCGAACGCTAAATCTCCTGCATCGCCTAATCCGGGAACGATATAAGAATGATCGTCGAGGTCATTATCTAATGCGGCGATCCAGATTGTAGTCTTGTCATCCGGCATTTTCTTCTGCAAGTATTCCAAGGCTTGTTTGCTTGAGATGATGGAGGCTACGTGTACATGGTCGGGTACTCCTTTGGTCAGCAGGGCCTCATACGCCAGTTCCATAGAGCTTCCGGTGGCCAACATCGGGTCGGATATGATCAAGGTTTTACCTGTTAAGCGAGGAGAGGCGATATATTCGATATGAATATCAAAATTCAAACGGTCTTTATATTTGCGGTAAGCGGATACGAAAGCGTTCTCCGCATTATCCAGATACCGAAGGAAACCTTGGTGGAATGGAAGCCCGGCACGCAAGATCGTACTAATCACGATTTGATCGTCCGGCGTATTCATCGGGGCTATACCTAGCGGGGACTGGATGTCTTTCGTACTGTAATGAAATTCCTTACTGATCTCGTAAGCCATGATTTCTCCGATACGCTCAACATTGCGACGGAAACGAAGGCTGTCTTTTTGTATGTCTACATCTCTAAGTTCTGCAACAAACTTGTTTAATATGGAATTTGTGTCTCCAAGATTGACGATTCTCATGAGTCTTTTTTTTGAGTCCAAAAGTAATCATTTCCGGACACTAAAAATCATAAGTATGAAATTTTTCATTCATACTTATAAATGAAAGATTTCATACTTATGATTTTTTATCCCCTTACCGGGGATATTTTTACTACGTTTTCGGTTACTTTATTATTTCAGGTGGGCATTCATCGCCTCAAGGAGGAATTTACCCGGTTTGAATTTTACGGTCGTACGAGCGGGGATCATTACCGGAGTACCTGTTTTAGGATTTCTGGCAAGACGCTGTGTTTGCGGTCTTGGGATCAGTGTTCCAAATCCGACAAGTACGATTTCCTCATTTTCGGACATACGCTCAGTTACGATCTCGATGTAAGCATCCAATACTTTCTTTGCTTCTTGCTTTTGTAACCCGGTCTTGTCTGCTAAAGCCTCTATAAGTTCTGCTTTGTTCATAAATGCAAATTTTTTAAATTGTTAAACACTACAAATGTACACTTTGAAGCTGGTTTTATAGTTACGTTTTGCAAAGATACATTTGCATTTGAGTTTCTTATTAAACAAGGCCTACAGATGTTTGTTACATTTTTAAGAACAAAAAATGTTAATAATGTGTCAGTTTGCGAATTTCGAAACATTTATTGAATCTTGATATACCCGATTCGTGTGTACTTGATAGTACGGGATTCTATATGTTTTAAGACCTTAGCGGAAGTCAAAGTCAATTTTTCCCCTACTTGGAAAGCATGAGCGCCCGGTGGCAACGTTTGCGTGGTAAGACTACGATCTTTCGCTTTTATCCTCAATAAAAAGTAATTTCCGGCGATGTCCACGGCCGTGAGCAATTGATCTACATAGAAATATTCGGTACCACGGATAATCTGTGTCTTGTAAGAATCGTCTTCAATGCGGACTTTTGTGATTGTTAACTTTAAATCGCTCAATTTTTCTCCCGGTGTTCCTACAAAGCGGCTTACAGGCATTTTGTATTTCTTACGGGTCTGTAGGTCGAGATAGATTTTACTGTAGGTCACCGCTAACTCTTTAAAACGCATCTCGCTTTTTACGTGAGGCTCATATTTATCGGCTATCCAAACGACGTATCGGGGATCGATCGTATAGATGTCATGCAAATGGTATCCTCTGTATTTACCGAAAGAAATAATATCGTCTCCATTATCGGGAGAGTCTTTGATATCTGTCGTTATAAATAAAGGTAGAAAGGAGTTGCTTACCATCTTAATCGCCTTATTCACCGAGCTGATGGCATTCAAGTCGAGATTCGCCAAATAGACCGTCGGATGATAAGTGGCCGAAGGCGTAAAGAACCAAAGCGTATAATATAAGGTCTTTGAGGTAGGCAAAAGAATGTAGTACCGCCCTTTGTCTGACGTTTTTCCTCGATTGAACGTGTTTAACTTGTCGAGGATCATCTTCTGTATTTCACCGGATATGCCGGACGTGTTCTCATCCATACGATCAACTCTATATACAAATCTACTGAAAAAATCCGGAACTACATAATTTGCGGATGAGTTATTTATGACTACTTTTGCCCTAAAAATAAAATAGACGATGAGAATAGAGCAGAATTATTCGTTGGAGAAACACAATACGTTCCATCTCCCAGTAAAGACACGTTGGTTCATGGAGTATGAGACGGAGGAGGAGTTGCAACGAATCTTACATGATGAATACTTTCAGGAATGTTTATCCTTGCATATAGGAGGCGGGAGCAATCTATTGTTCATCAACGATTATAATGGCATTATCATCCATTCCCGAATCAAGGGGATTTCTATCTCGGCGGAAACGGACGAGTATGTATCGCTTCGTGTCGGGGCTGCGGAGATCTGGGATGATGTCGTGGCATACGCCGTATCGAAAGGTTGGGGAGGTATAGAGAATCTTTCTTTAATACCCGGTGAGGCGGGCGCTGCCGCTATCCAGAACATCGGGGCTTATGGCATGGAGATCAAGGATGTGATCGAGAGCGTGGAGGCTTATAACCAGTTGACATTCGAGAAACGGACTTTTACGAATACGGATTGTGAATATGGATATCGTAATAGTTATTTCAAGAATGAGCATCATGACCCCCACATCATAACTTATATTACGCTTCGACTATCCAAGAACCCTAGCTTTTCGGTTAATTATGGGAACTTAAAGGAGGAGTTGACGAAATATCCGGAAGTTACTTTGGAAACGATCCGTGAGGCTGTCATAACAATTCGCAGGCAGAAGCTTCCCGATCCGGAAGTATTAGGCAACGCAGGCAGTTTCTTTATGAACCCGATAATTACGGCAGAGCATTTTGAGAAATTGAAAAAGCAATTCCCGGAAATCCCGTCTTATCCCGCTTCGGAAGGAAAGATCAAGGTTCCGGCCGGTTGGTTGATCGAGCAATGTGGGTTTAAGGGTAAAAACCATGGGCCGGTAGGTGTTTACGAGAAACAAGCGTTGGTATTAGTGAATTTAGGAGATGCCCGGGGGCATGAGATCGCGTTGGTCGCGGAGAGCATTCGTACCGCCGTAAAAGATCGTTTCGGTATAGAGCTTATGCCTGAGGTTAAATATGTCGGATAATGAAAATCGTTTTTTTAGGAACAGGAACGTCTACGGGCAATCCTGAGATAGGTTGCCAATGTGAGGTATGTACTAGTAAAGACCCCCGTGATTGGCGTCTACGGGCTTCGATCTTGGTAGAGACGGAAGGGAAACGGATATTGATCGATTGTGGTCCGGACTTCCGTTGGCAAATGATAACCAATAAGATTTACTATTTTGACGCCGTTTTAGTAACTCATGAGCACTACGATCATGTAGGTGGCTTAGATGATCTACGTCCTTTTGGTCGGTATAAAGATGTGGATATTTATGCGGAAGACAATGTCGTGGAGGCGATAAAGACTCGCATCCCTTATGTATTCCGGGAGCATAAATATCCGGGAGTGCCTAATTTGGTATTGCATACGATCGGGACGAAACCGTTTGAGGCCGCCGGTGTCATGATCACTCCGATCCGTGTAATGCACGCTAAGCTGCCGATCTTAGGTTTCCGTATCGGCAATATGGCTTACTTGACCGACCTTAAATATCTTCCGGAAGAAGAGTACGCTAAGTTGGAAAACCTTGATGTATTGGTTATTGATGCCCTTCGGAAAGGAGAGCATCAATCGCATGAGAGTCTGGAGGAAGCCTTAGCGAATATATCCCGTATCCAGCCCAAGGAGGCCTATTTAATCCATATGAGTCATCGCATAGGGTTGCATGCGGTCATTGAAAAAGAGTTGCCTCCGCATGTACATTACTCATATGATGGATTAACGGTGACTTTTTAAGTCATATATTGAAAAGATTCTTTATCTTTGCCAGCTGAAAATCTAGAGAATAGCTGCTTTTTTAAGTTAGTCGCTTATAGCAGGAGTGGTATATAATAAAAAACAATAATAGACTGTATGAATTTATCGTTTAAGAACGTACTATGCGTATGTTGCTTATTGCTGTCGGGATCTGTGTATGCACAGGTTCCGCAAGACTTGATTGACAAGGCGAAAGCCGCTGGAATGTCGGATACGCAGATCCAGCAGGAATTAGCCAAGCGTATGAAACAAGAAGGGGGATCAGTCGGATCTCAAGCTACCGCTACCGATGCGAAGGTTAGCGATCGGGTAATGCCGGTAATCGATAAAGGACAATCCTTAGAAGCCCAACGTAGAAATAATCTTCCTGCTTCAGCCATGGAGAATACCGTATTCGGGCATGAAATCTTCTCAAACAAGAACTTATCTTTTGCCCCAGATTTAAACATCCCTACACCTAAGGATTATGTGCTTTCCGCTGGTGATGAGTTATTGATTAATGTATGGGGAGATTCCGAGCTAAACTTGAAATTAAAGATCTCTCCGGACGGTACGATCCTTGTACCAAATTTAGGTCCGGTGTCGGTCAGTGGATTGACGATCGCTGGCGCTGAGACTCGTCTGCGTCAGGAGTTGAGCCAGATTATGTCTACGCTGTCTGGTTCGGGAGAGGGGAATACCTTCGTTTCCGTCAGTTTGAGCCAGATTCGTAGCATGAAGGTGAATATTGTCGGCGAGGTAGTCGCTCCCGGTACGTATACATTACCTTCATTCGCCACATTATTTAATGCGTTGTATGCCGCCGGTGGTGTGAATAAGATCGGTTCTTTGCGTAGCATCAAGGTATATCGCAATAGCAAGGAAATCGCTAATCTCGACGTATATGATTATTTATTGAACGGAAAGTACACAACGAATGTTCGTTTGGAAGAGAACGATATGATTATGGTAGGCCCGTACGACCAGTTAGCGGTGGTTCGAGGTAAGGTGAAACGTAATCGTATTTTCGAGTTGCGCAAGGGTGAGACCTTGAAGCAATTGCTGGATATGGCCGGCGGATTTACCGGCGACGCTTATACGAAGGACGTACAAGTGAAGCGTAAATCAGATAGTCGTTACCAGATCTCTACGGTTTCGGAAGATAAGTTCGCTTCTTTCGTGATGCAGGATGGCGATTCTTTGCTGGTAGATTCCGTTATTCCTTTTTATGAGAATCGTTTGATCGTGACGGGAGCAGTATGGCGTCCGGGAGAATATGAGTTAAGTCCGTCGGTTCATACGGTAAAGCAATTGGTAAAACAGGCCGCGGGTCTTAAAGGAGACGAGTTCGCCGGCCGTGCCTTGATTACCCGTTTGAATCCGGATTTCACGACTACGATGATCGCCGTGGATATTCGTGGTATCTTGAACGGTACCGCTCCAGATGTGGAGTTGCAAGCGGAAGACCAATTAAGCATTCCTTCCCTATTCGATTTGCGCGAACCTTATACGATCAAGGTTGGCGGAGCCGTGAATTATCCGGATACGGTGCTTCCGTATCGTCATAATTTGACAATAGAAGACGCTATCATGATGGCAGGTGGTTTAAGAGAGTCGGCTTCTTCTATTAATGTAGAGGTAGCCCGTCGTGTGAAGGATCCTAGTTCCAATCAGAATGTCAACCGGATCGCTGATGTATATAACTTCTCGTTGAGTGAGGACTTCAAGTTGAATGCGGGAGATACGATCTTCACATTGGAGCCGTTCGATGAGGTTTATGTTCGTTTCTCCCCGGGGTATCATGAGCAACAGGTCGTGAAGGTGAACGGCGAGATCACTTTTGCCGGTAGCTATGTATTGGCTACGAAGAACGCTCGCTTGAGTGATATTATCGCGAAAGCGGGAGGAGTTACCCCAGAGTCTTATGTAAAAGGTGCTAGCTTGAAACGTCAGTTGACAGAAGATGAATTGAAACGCATGGAGACCCTTCTGGCTTTAAGTGAGGCGAATAAGCAAAGCCGGGATTCCATCGGTGTAGCGTTGATGAATGTGAAGGACTATTCCGTAGGTATTGATTTAGAGAAAGCGTTGGCAAATCCGGGTAGTATCGATGACGTTGTGCTTCGTGACGGCGATGAGCTTTATATCCCGCAGATGCAAAGTACGGTGAAGATGAGCGGAGCCGTGACTTACCCAAACAGCGTGACTTACACGAAAGGTATGTCGGTTATGGATTGCTTGTCTCAAGCCGGTGGTTATAATGATATCGCACGTAAGTATCCGATCGTAATATATATGAATGGTAAGGTCGCTACGACGAAGCGTACCGCTATCTTTTTCAAGCGTTATCCGAAAGTGGAGCCGGGCTGTGAGATCGTAGTTCCGACGAAGACGCAACGTGAGCGCCGAAGCTTGGCTGAGATCATGAGTATCAGTAGCTCCGCTACCTCTATGGCCGCGATGATTACCTCTATTGTTAACATGATTAAAAACTAATCAGGCATGGATACGATAAACGAGATAAAAAGACAAGAGTTACCTGAGGAGCAGGAGATCGATTTAATCGAACTGGCGCAAAAACTGTGGAAAGAGCGTAAGTTCTTATTGAAAGGCTGTGGTATTGCGGTGGTAGTAGGTTTGATTGTAGCTTTCAGTATTCCTAAGGAATATACAACTACGGTGAAATTGGCACCAGAGACACAGGATGCGGCAAAAAAATCTAGTCTTGGCGGTTTGGCTGCTATGGCTGGGATTAATCTGAATGCCGCTGCCGGTGCGGACGCGATCTCTCCGGATTTGTATCCGGATGTGGTGCAGAGTACCCCGTTTCTGTTGGAATTGTTTCCGGTAGAGGTTACCGATAAGGAAAAGGAGTTAAGCACTACATTGTATGATTATATGAGTGAACATCAACGTAAGGCTTGGTGGGGATATATTGTCTCCGCTCCATTCAAGGCGTTGGGTGCGGTAATGAGTTTAATCTCCGGTGACGAGGAAGAGTCTGAGGGCTTGAATCCTTACCATTTGACAAAGGATCAAGAAGAGGTGGTGAAGGCCTTGCAGGAGCGGGTTTCTGTTTCCGTGGACAAGAAGACCTTGGTTATCACGGCTTCCGTACAGATGCAGGACCCGGTTATTTCCGCTCAGATGACAAAGGTCGTTTTGGAAAACCTCCAGAATTATATTACGAATTATCGTACGCAGAAAGTAAAGCAAGATTTGGAATTTACCCAGAAGGTATTTGGCGAGTCACGTGACGCTTATTATAAAGCGCAACGTGCGTACGCTGCTTTCGAGGATGCCAACCGTAATATTATCTCTTCCAGCTACCGTACGGAGCAGGAACGTTTGAAGAATGAGATGACCCTTACGTTTAATGTTTACAATACGTTGGCGCAGAAGTTGGAGCAAGATAAATTGCGTGTACAGGAAGAAACTCCGGTGTATACCGTAATCGAGCCGGCTACCGTACCTTTGAAAGCATCTTCTCCTAAGAAGGCACTTATCTTGGTCGGTTTTGTCTTCCTCGCTTTATTCGGATGTATCGGATATTTATTCGTAAAAGATATGTTTGTGGCAGCTTTCAAGAAAGAAGAGACTGGAGCTTAATTCCCGCAAACCGTAAAATATGCCACGGCCTCGTCATGACTGACTTGTGTCGTGGTTTTTATTTGCGGGAATAGCCGATTGATCCGGGTGGTTATCGTATCGCATAAATTGGGGTAAAAGTTCTCCAAGGCTTTCTCATAGGGTTGCTCGTTGAAGCAGCAAAGGCTTCCTTCATTATAGAATAAATCCATTGCCAACCATTGATTTTTCATTCTCCACTCCGTCGAGTCATTCATTTGTACCCGTAAATGTAAAGGGGCGCTTTTGATGAAGAGATTCATTGCGCCACGCTTGCCTTTTTTACGAATCAGATCTGTTAGTTCCGGAATGACATGTGCGGGGTATGTCTGTTGCCTTTCCACCGTCTCTACCAATAATCTTCGGTTGTAGGACGCTACGAATATACCCTCGTGGTAGTAACAACCTAGAAAATGCTTATCAACATCAGGATAATATCTAACAGGAACGGAGGTTTCCTCTCGTTGCTGGGCCGGAAAAGTGAAAGAGACGTCCAGTTGCTTGAAAATACGCTCTGCCGTATGACTATCCATAGGGGCGTACAAGACATCCCCTTGTGGATAATAAGCGATTAGGAAAGACGATAATTCCAGATTTTGCCGTATTAAAGAAAGGAAAATAGCGGGCGTATGATCTGAGAACGCCTTGCGTATATTCTCCATGGGTAGTATCATCTTCTCGAATACAGGAGGACGATTGATAGCAAAAATTGCTGTGGGGGTCGGGATGACCAAGCTATAGGGATCTACCGTGGCGACAAATTGCTCGTCGCTCATATTCTTGTAAAAGTACCTCACGCAAACGATCGTAGCCAAAAACAAGACAATGAATGCCATTATGTCTTTCTTGCCGATCCTCATGTTTGCTTTAGGAAGTATTTACACCAAGGCTTTAATCCGCATTCCTCACATTTCGGTTTCCGGGCGAGGCAAACATATCTTCCATGTAATATCAACCAGTGATGGGCGATGGGGATCAGTTCTTCCGGAATGTTCTTCACTAGCTCCTTTTCCGTTTCCAAGGGTGTCTTGCTATTATTGGTCAAGCCGATCCGGTTGGAGACACGGAATACGTGCGTATCTACCGCCATGGCTGGCTTGTCATATACAACGGATGCGATTACGTTCGCAGTTTTTCTTCCTACACCCGGAAGTTTCTGTAGCTCGTCAATATCGGAGGGAACCACGCCTTTGAAGTCCTCTATCAGCATCTTCGCCATACCTACCAGATGTTTAGCCTTATTGTTCGGGTAAGATACGCTTCGTATGTATTCAAAGACGACTTCCGGTGTGCTAGCTGCCATTACCTCGGGAGTAGGGAAAGCCTCGAACAGGGCAGGAGTGATCATATTCACTCGCTTATCCGTGCATTGTGCGGATAGGATTACCGCTATCAATAATTGATATGGATCGTCATAATGTAGTTCAGTCTCGGCTACCGGTACGTTTTCCTTAAACCAGTTTAATACGCCTTTATATCTTTCTTCTTTTCGCATTGTTTTTTCGGTTTCTATTTTTCGCATCCTAAAGGTATAACTTTTAAAAGGAATATACAAGCGGAGATGTGCCAAAAATAAGATACTCCCGAATTGTACGAATAAATAAAAAAGTACCGATCTCCTTCTTCCATCTAAGAGAGAAAGAAATCGGTACTTTTTTATTTATTATTCCCTAACGATCTGGTGGATATGTATAGGTTCTTTTCCTATTGTGGTGATTTCTAAAGAAGAGAAATCCTCGAACATGGTTTTATTTAATTTGATGTAGCCTACGTTCCCTTGATAGACGATGTTTTTCTCACCATCTTGAGAGAGGCCGGTGATAGATACCAAATTCTCGTTACTTCCGGAGAGGAAGAAAGATACGGCGTTGATATCATCGCATTTTATGTGAATTATTTCTCCCGGATTCAAGTTCTTATACGTATCTAGGTTCATATCGTACATCATAAGAGCCTCATTGATTTGCGGGTCTTGTTTGGTTGTCGCCGTGAATCCTAGTACATATAGCTCCATTTGCTGATCCGAGTTATTTCGCATACGGATATAACGGGCTTTCGGATCGATGGTGCGGATCGTATCCTTGGCGTTTTCCGTGGAGACATGGGGGATTAGGCTCCAGCTCTTTCCGTCAGCAGACCACTCGAATACCCGTCCGGGTTGGTTGCTTTTCGGAAGATTGAAACAGAAGGATTCCGCTTCTTTCTGGATTTCCCAGCCGATACCCAGATATTGATTAGGCTGTACCTTGACTACCTCGAATAGGGGGACGTAACCGACCGTATTATCACCCTCGGCACAAGGCTGGCTCTTCAATTGGTCGATATTCGTGAATATGGAAGGGATGCTAACCTTCACCTCGTCCGGGGCGATACCGTCCGTAGATAGCAGGTTACGACCTGTCTGACGATATAAGTCTACGATGAAAGGGTGTAAGACTTTCGATCCGACTTTCACGCCTTTAGGCTGTGCCTTCTGGTTCAGCGTGCGGTTTATCAGTTTCATGCTATCTAGCAAGGCAGATGTTTCCAGATAGCGTTGCCATGTATAAGACCGGTCTTTCTCATACCAAGCGTGCGCCATATGCAGAGCACTTGTACCGGCTTTTCCTAAGAACTCGAATTGGATAAGCCATGGATTGATTTGTTCGATCAGGCGTTTATTGGGACTTTGGCTGTAGATCATGCTCGGGGAAGCCGTGATTTGAGCGAATAAGGTTCCCAGAAGATTTGCGCTTTGCTCTGGGAACGTGTTTTTCTTATATCCGGTAAGGAATGTCTGGATAGGAGCGACATAGTTAGCAGACTCTTCCCGGCGGTATTGATGTCCGTTCGGACCCGGATCGCAGTTATGCTCGCAGAAAATGCGGAAAGCCATGGAGGCCTCCGGCATAATAAAGTCGCAAGCGTCTTTCCATGCCTGTGTAGGATCGTAATTCTTGATATTCCAAGTGTACATTCCAACGCCGAATATAGCGACCTTGGAAGCCTCGGCGTATTCCATAGGATTGGATACGAATCCGGTCATGGTGCCGGCGGCTTGCGTATCTAGGCCGTAGGCGGGTCCCATCAACAAATGATCTTGGCAATAATCGCTTACGGGGAAGTTCCACCAGATATAGGCGGGACGACGGATACGGCTGTTTACCCACTCGACGCCTTCTTTCGTGATATCGGCTACGACACGGTCTCCGGTCCACATGATTTGGATAGCGGGGTTGAGTTGGGTACCGAGGATATCCAGATAATCGGTCTTAGCCCATGAGCGGTTGTATTCGGTAGGGCACATGATCAGGGGCTGCACGTCATTTTTCTTGGTAATAAACTCCTTATGGATGTAATTCAATAAGCCGGCTTGCTTTTCCGGGCGGGCTCCCTCTCCGGATATATCATCGAAGAAAACGGCGAAAGAGCGTACGCCCAAATCGTACATTTTCTCGAATTTGGAAAGGATGTTCATGCTATCTGTCAGGTTCCATTGAATGTCTTGTCCCGGGTGGATGGCCCAAACGAAGTTTACTTTGTTATGGGCGGCCTCTTTCGCTAGTTCCTTGATATGCTCGGCTTCCTCGGCGGGATAAGGTTTGCGCCAGTTGGGGGAGCTGTGATAAGGATCATCTTTCGGCCCATAGATATAGGTGTTCAGCTTGATCCTTCCGTAAAAGCGGATTTGCTCGATACGGTCGGCGTGGCTCCAAGGCTGTCCGTAGAATCCTTCCACGGTACCCCGGAATAATACGTCCGGATAGTCTTTGATCGAGCAGAGAGGCAGGATCTTTTTACTCTCGTCATATTTAGCTAATTGCTTGAGGGTTTGGGCGGCGTAAAACAAGGAATTATCGTCTACGATCCCGATCGTGATACCTTTTTTAGTGATCGTCAGCGTATAGGCACCCGAGCGTTGCATTTCCGGAGTTTTGTCTTTTAGTTTCTTGATCTCTAAAGGGAGAGATTTGCCGGATTTAGCGAAAGGTAGCGCTTCTTTAAGTAGTTTGACCGCATCTGCGTCCGGATTATTTATACCCCGTAGGGTATATCCATGGGGCGGTGCGTATGTTTGGCTGGAAATAGTCACCTCTTGGGGCTCGGGGAAGATTCCTAGGGATAGCTTTTGGCTATACGTTAGGCTGCAAACGCCTAGAAGGAGCATGGTGGCGAGTAAATACTTTAGTGTTTTCATATGCGATATGATTTAATGTTAACGTTCGTAAATGTAGGGAATAATTAGACACGAAGCACACGGAGGGCACGGATTTGTTCCGTGTGCTCCGTGTTTTAGATCTTATAGGGAGAATAGCAATACCCGGTTATCCGGATTTGTCCATTCATGGATCAAGCTACGCACGTCTTTATATTCGGCGGGAGTGAACTGTTGCTTGTTCAACTCGATCGTACGTATCACCTCGATCGTATTTCCTTTCGGCGTGATCGTGCGGGTTACTTTACCAAAAGGCTTGCTTATCACTTGCTCTTTTGTGGAGGTCTGCAACTTCATGCCCTCGGCGGGAGTAACCGTGTAGGTTACCTCTTCCTTGATCAGGGAGGGGAGTTCGAATAAGTTGGAACGCTTGCTGTTCAAGGCGCTCATGCCCCAGCTATCGATACCGCCTGTTATAGCCGGAAGGGTACAGATGGCGAATCCGTTTTGTGCTTCGTTCTTGGAGACGCTGACGGCTTTATTCTCCTTGATGATCGTAGGCTCTGCCTGTAGGGCGATCGACGTGCCGTTCAACGTGAGTACCTGATCTAACTCACCCCGGGCTGTTAATGCGGAAGGGGCAAGGCTGACCGCCGAAAGGTATTTGTCTTTCCCTGCGACAGTCGCTTTTACGGCAAGATTCTTGATCGTGCTTAATCCACAAGCGTCTATATCCAGATTCCCTGGATATACGGCGACTACTTCCGATTGAATGCCGGCGGCGTTCAATAAGACGTTCAGAAGCTGGGTCTTCTCGGCTAATGTACCGTAAGCGCCGCGAAGGGCCGTATCGACATCACGGATGGAATAACCCGTACAAGCGAGGGGGATGGCGCAATATCCCATGTTGTTGACTACATGGTTCCGGATGGCGTTCACCTTCTCTTCGTCGCTGGTAGCCTTTTCCGTGATATAAGAGCCGAACGTTTTGCTCTCGTAGTTTCCGGAAGTGTTAAAACGCTTATTTAGCGTAGATAATGCCTCCTTGTTGGAACTATAGCTTGAAGCGATTAGGCGGGGAATCCCGTCTTGGTTTTGAGGAAGGAAAGCTTCCCGGGAAGAGGCCGGCAGGTTACGTAAAGTCCAGCTTACCTCTTTAGCGCCGTTTCGGGTGGCTTGGGATGCTTTCGCGTCGCTACCCAATAATTGCCAAGCGAGCGGACTGTTTTCCGGTACGGAGATAGAGACCTTGCATTCCTTCACGGGAGAAGTCTCTTGTAGTCGCTCGTTGATATCCAGAGCCGGATAGTAGCCCGGTTTTGTGATAATAGAGTAATCCAAGTAAATCGTGGCCCCAAGTTCTAGGCCAGTGTGTACCACGACCATTTCCTTGAGTTGGTTATAGGCCGGAGCATCGGCGGCGAAACGGGGTAGGACCTCTACAAAGGCGTTATCGGGTGTCTTTACGATCGTACCGTCTTTCTGCCTCGTATAGGATGAGTGGATCTTCAGTGTTTGGAAATCGGGATTGTAGACGATAAAACTCTCGCCATACGTGCTATTCATCGCAGTGTGCGTGAAGAGCGTCAATTCCATGGAGGATCGATATTCTTGGCTACCGTCGGCATGCAAGGTCCAAGCTTTTGATACCTTCCCGTACTCAGCCTCCGATGCGGCGAATGAAGTAACCGTCATCGCTAACAAGCCTAGGAGAAGAATCAGTTTATAGGTTATCTTAATCATTGTCTTTCTGTTTTTATTTCTTGATAATCAAATAGTCACCATAACTCTTATAAGCGTTCACGGCGGAGCAGAAGCCTTTCCAGTCGGCTGCGTCGTAGACACGCTTCTTCAACGCTAGCTTCTGGCGCAAGACGATGTTCTGATTGCCTTCCTGCGAAAGGGAACCTTCGAAATCGGCCGCATTGCTTTGCAGGACGTCATTCTTCGGGGCGTTCAAGAGGGTATAGCCCTTGGGGAGGCGGATGGTCTCATCTTGTTCTACCAAACGGGAGCAAGCATCCTTGAATCCATACGCACGGTTTTCCGGTTTTGTATCGATACGCAAGAAACTCTTCACTTGATTGTAGAGGTTATTCATGACTAGCGGTTTGATAAGCATCTGGTCTCCGGCGATAATCGCATAATCGGGGATCTCATAAGAGAACGTGATCTTGATAGGGGCCGCTTGATAGTTCTTCGGGTCCTTACCGTAATCTACACGAAGCAGTTTGGCGTTGGGGGATACGGTCAGCAATTGCTTCTCCATCGTGTTCTGCCAGTCGGATTGCCATCCGGTGGTGAAGATGCGGCGGATATTGCTGTCGGATTGTCCCTCGGCGGTGATCGTGAATTGTCCGCGGAGCGTGCCTTTCTCGTCTAGGCGGTTGTCGGCGTGGATGCGGACGTAGTGGTTCTCCGGGGCGGAGACAGGGGTTAAGCGGAGGTCGGAGCCTTCGGGCACACCCGGGAGGTAGTTCTGCTGTTGCTCGGCGCTACTCCATAATTCCCGGCAGAAAGGAACCCAAGTCGGGTCGAGAGGCATATACGTACCGCTCGCCAGTTTTACCACCGCCACGCAATGGTTGAAATGGTCGGCGGGGATACTTTCTACACGGCTTCCCGCCATTGTCATCGCCGGGTAAGCCTCGAAGCCGGCCATGCGGAGGAAGGCGATCAACGTACCGGCGATATCCTTGCAGACACCGCAACGATCGGTATAATTCATCTTCAGGTTGTGGAGCGTGAAACCCTCGCCTTTACCCATCGAGATTCCGGAGTAACGGATGTTATCGGCCACCCAGTGGGTCAATACGGCTATCTTCTCCATTTCCGTTTTCTTGCCTTTGATCAGCTCGTCTACCTTCCTTTGGGCTTCCGGGATCGCGGTAAAGCTTCCGTAATCCTCGTTAACCTTATTGAACCAAAGGGATTTATCCTCCCAGCGGGGAGTACTGGACATCATGAGCTTCGGGGCAGCGTCGAATAGGTCTACCATATTCGGTTCCTTGGCGAAAGGAAGGATATCGTCGGAGGCGAAGGTATATACTTTCCGTCCGTCCTCGTATCGCATCGAAGAGGTACATTCGCCTTGGTAGAACTGGAATTGCAACTCTTTCTCCATCGGCATGGATACCCGGTACACCTTGCGCACGGTAGGCTCGGTAGCCCAGAAGGGGACGATATCGTAAAACTGTCCTCGCATAGGAGGGATGAAACGCTCGTCGTCGTCGCCCGCCGTCAGCAAGGCGTAGGTGAAACCTTTCTTGGCGATCTCGTACTCCACGACATCTCCCGGTTGCAAGCGGCCCACTTCCAGCATGATCTGCCGGGCGCCCCAGTAGATGGCACGTGCGGGGGCGGCGTAGTCGCAAGCTTGGGTCACGTCGAGATTGATCACGTCGCCGTTCGCACGGTAGATCGTGGCGTAACGAAACTCGGCATGTGCCGTCAGCGGGTCGTAATCGTATTTGATGATACGGTTGGCGACGGCTCCTTTGGAAGTCTGTACCTTAAAAGCCTTGCATACGGCGAAAGCCCCCGAGCCGGTAGGTTGTACCGTTACGGCGGTGCTATCCAGCAAGGTGACGCAGTCGTATCCTGCATAGGCTTGCGATTTCTCCAAGGTAGGATCTTGCGGGTATCGGCAAGAATCCTGCCCGTACATAGGCGATAAGGCCAATAGGGAGACCGCGGTGATTGTTAGAATTCTTTTCATGTTTATAGTGTTTTTGTAATGATATTTCTCGCTAGCTCCCGGCAGGCGGCACGGTCGATCTTGCCGCTTCCGGTTTGGGGGATCTCGCTTACCTTTATGATGTGCCTCGGACGGAGGTACTTGGGCAGGCTGGCGAGAACCTCTGTTAGCATCTCACCTCGTAGGTTTGAGGCAAGCAGTAGCACGACCGCCTCTCCCAACCGAGGGTCGGGGGCGGCGGTGATGGCATAGGGGCGGTCGAGGTAGGGCCGTAGCCGCTCTTCCACCTCCTCGATCTGGATCTTGATACCTCCGCTATTGATAATATTATCTTTCCTTCCGATAATGGCGAAACTCCCGTCCGGCAGCAGGCGGGCGACATCGTTCGTCACCAGCCGCTCGTCGCAAACCAATGGGGCATCTATCACCAAGGTATTCTCCGGTGACAAGGATAACGTCACCGAGGGGAAGGGATGGTAATAGGGCGAGGCTTCCGGCCCGTTCAGCCGGCGCAGGGCGATGTGGGACAGCGTCTCCGTCATTCCGTAGGTGGAATAAACCGTGTTTGGCATCTGCCGTATCTCCTGTTCCAAGGCCGCGTCAATCGCCCCGCCGCCGATAATCAGGATATCCGTTTGCTCCAGCCGCTTACGTTCCTCGGGTACTCGCAACGTATTGTAAACCTGCAAAGGAATCATGGCGGCAAAGCGCAGGGGCGTATCCCCCCAATCCGCCAACGGGTGTCCGGAGGGTTCGCACACCTCCAGATCCAGTCCGGCGTATAGGGAGCGGACCACCATCATCTTTCCGGCTATATAGCGTAGGGGCATACATAATAAGGCCTTGTCGCCCTTCTTAAGCCCCAGATAATCGCAGGTAAGCCGGGCGCTGTTCAGCATCCGGTCCTTGCGTACTCGCATCCGCTTGGGCGTACCGGTGGAGCCAGAGGTCTGGACTTCCAGAAAAGGGGAGGGATCGTGCCATTCAGCTAAGAATGCCTGTAAATCTTCTTGTATCGGCATAGGTCAAAGGTCGTTGGTGAACCAGATGGTGTCTCCTTTTCGTTGGATCAACTTATGTTTATCGTCCTTGAAAATCTCGCCGGTTCCCAGACCTTGCGGTAGCGGGTTACCTAGCGTGGCGCACCATTGGGCGATAGCGTTCAGTCCGATTTGCGATTCCAGAGCGGAGGTGACCCACCATTTAGGTTGTTCAGGGGTACTCCCTAAGATAGTTTCCGCTAAGTGAACCCATTCCGTGCATCCGGCGATACCTCCGTGGAGGGAAGGCTTTAATATAATGTATTGGGGATGGATCGTTTCCAACAACCGCCGTTTCTCGTCCGGGGCGTTACAGCCGATCAGTTCCTCGTCGAGAGCGATGGGAAGGGGTGACTCTGCCGCAAGGCGTGCCATCTCTTCCAACTGCCCGGCACGGATAGGCTGCTCGATGGAATGCAAGTCCATCTCGGCGAGCCGCTTCAGTTTGTCCATCGCCTCCGAGGGGAGGAAAGCGCCGTTGGCATCTACCCGAAGCTCTATTTCCTTGGCAGAGAAATGCGCACGGATGTGTTTCAATAAAGAGAGTTCCCGCTCGAAATCGATAGCGCCGATCTTCAGCTTGACGCAGCGAAAGCCCTCCTTCATCTTTTCCTCTACCTGTTCCAGCATGTACTTATAATCGCCCATCCAGATCAGTCCGTTGATGGGGATGCCCGCCTGCCCCTGCGAGAAGGGCGTGTCGTAATGCCGCCAACCGCCCTGTTCATAATGGCGCATGGCCGTCTCCAGCCCGAAAAGGATGGATGGGTAATGGCGCAAAGATTCGGTGTCAACATGCCCCTTCTGTTCCAGATCGAGGCAAGCCTTGGATAACGTGATCTCGTAATCCACTCCATAATCGCAACTGAGATCCGGCAGGGGGGCACATTCTCCGATGCCAAAAGCCGAGGAATCGTCCTCCTTGCGGATTCGGACCTCCCACAATTTCCGGGTAGTGTAAACACCCCGTGAGGTTCCTGCCGGTCGCTTGAAAGTCAAGCACCGGGGAACTACCTCAATCCTATATAACCTCTCCTTTACCATTCATTCTTAATTATTCATTATTCATTCTCAATCCCCCTACGGGAATTTCGGGTAATCCTCGAAGCGGGGACGGCGTTTCTCCAAGAATGCCTTACCGCCTTCCTGCGCCTCGTCCGTCATATAGTAAAGCATGGTAGCGTCTCCGGCCAACTCCTGTATACCGGCCTGTCCGTCCAACTCGGCGTTTAAGCCCGCCTTGATCATGCGCAAAGCCAACGGGCTAAGCAACATCATCTCCTCGGCCCATTGAACGTACTCGTCCTCTAATTTATCCAAGGGGACTACCTTATTTACCAGACCCATATCCAAAGCCTCCTGCGCATTGTACTTGCGGCATAGGAACCAGATCTCACGGGCCTTTTTCTGTCCGACCACACGGGCGAGGTAAGAAGAGCCGAACCCGGCGTCGAAGCTACCCACACGAGGACCAGTCTGTCCGAAGATAGCGTTCTCGGATGCGATCGTAAGGTCGCAAACGACGTGCAAAACGTTTCCGCCGCCGATAGCGAAACCATTCACGGCCGCGATGACGGGTTTCGGGAGAGAGCGGATCTGCTTTTGTACGTCCAATACGTTCAAGCGAGGTACGCCGTCTTTACCCACGTAGCCGCCACGTCCTTTCACGTTCATATCGCCTCCCGCGCAAAAGGCCGTATCTCCGGCTCCTGTCAGAACGACTACGTTAATGTCCGGGCGTTCCCGGCAGATGTAAAAGGCGTCGCTCATCTCCGTGGTCGTAGTCGGGGTAAAAGCGTTGCGATACCGTTCCCGGTTGATCGTAATGCGGGCGATGCCGTTGTAGAAATCAAATAAGATCTCCTCATATTCCTTGATGGTTGTCCATTCTCTTTTCGTTTCCATATATTATATGTTTTGTGCTTGGGATGAATTTTTTAGTTGATGATAATATTCCTTGAGCAATCGTACGTCTTCCGCTTTGTCCGTGAAAACCTCCATGAATAGGGGATGTTCGCTCGGTTGCTCCGTTTGGGTAAAGGCGCTCATCGCCGCTGCCAACTCCTCGGCATTATGGACAGCGGAGTAGGAGAATCCCCTTTCCGTGGCCCATCCCTCCGCTGAGGTCTGGTGGGAGGCGGTAACGTAACGGTGCGTACGCTCGTTCATCTTGAATCCCGGCAAGGCTTGGAAGATCTCGCCACCTCCGTTGTTCAAGAGCAGGATGCGAAGGTTATTGTGCAAGTTACCGTTCCACAACGCATTCATATCATAGAAGAAACTAAGATCGCCTATAACGATAAAGTTTAGTTTTTGCGAGGCCGAGGCGTATCCGATGGCCGTAGACAAGGAGCCTTCGATCCCGCTCGTACCTCGGTTACAACAAACCTCAACCGTCTCGGGTACGGTGTACAATTGTGCGTAACGTACGGTGGAGCTATTCCCCAGATGCAAGGCCGATTCAGCCGGAAGCGAGCGTATCAAACCACCGATCGCCGCCATTTCGGAGTAAGCGAACTCCGGCTCCGGCAGGTTCCGGGATTTGTATTCCCAAGCCTTCGGATATTCAATCTGCCTATTCTCCAGCATATAAGCGATTTTCTCCAGAAACTCGAAAGGGTCCATCTCGATCACCGTGGTCAGGCTACCGAATAAATCCGCTACCTCTCCATCCAATGAGACATGCCAATGCTCCTTAGGCGGGTGTTTCCGCAAAAACTCTTTCAGCCGCTTGGAGACAATATGGCCACCGTAGGTGATTACGAGCTCGGGAACTAGCTTCTCTTTTTCCTCCTCCGGGGTAGCATACAGGATAGCGTCGAAATTCTTGATCGGTAATCCCGGTACGATACGGTTGCCGATGTGCTCGGAGAGCCAAGTGAAATGCTTGTATAGTAACTTGCATATTTTCTTCTCGAAGAGATAGATCAAGCTCATTTGTCCCGCTATCATCATCCGCTTGCTATATTTGTTCAAGCGCTCGATCAGGTCATCATATTTCCGGTCGTACACGTTCAAGCCTTGATAACGGGTGATTACCCGTACCTTCGGCAATTCGGGTGTCGTGAACTGAAATAAAGGCTCGGAGATCGGAACGTTGATATGCACCGGTCCTTTGCCGTGATGGTTCAGTTCCAACAACGCCTCGTTGATCAATCGATTGCAATACCATTCATCTTGATCCGTATGTATTTCCGGTAGCTGCACCGACTTCTTTACCAGCGAGCCGAACACCCCGGGTTGCGGCAAGGTCTGTCCGTCCATTTGCCCGATCCATGCGGCGGGGCGGTCGGCGGATATCACGACAAGTGGAACTTTCTGATAGAAAGCCTCCGCTACCGCCGGATGGATATTCAGTAAGGCCGTGCCCGAGGTACAGCAAACAGCCGCCGGCTTACCTCCGTGCAACGCTAGCCCTACGGCAAAGAATCCCGCACTTCGCTCATCCGTCACGGAATGGCAATTGAAGAACGAATGGTTTGCCAATGTGTGCACAATCGGAGAGTTCCGGCTCCCCGGACATAGCACGATATTACTTACGCCGTGCTCTATCAGCAAGGCTACCAATTGAAGGATGTTCTTTTTATCGCTATACATTATATGATATAAAATTATAAATTACCCACTATTCTCCGCATCGTATCTAATTTATCCTCTGTCTCCTGCCACTCATCCTCTAGCTGCGAGGCCGCCAACAGACCGCCTCCGGCATACAGAGTAAAGGTTTGGGGGAGGATATTCATGCAACGGAGGTTTACGTACAGATCTGTTTTGCCTTTGGGATCCAGCCAACCGATGAAACCGGAGTAATAGCTACGATCGTACCCCTCATTCTCGATGATGAAATGATAAGCCTCCTCCTTGGGAAGACCGCAAACGGCTGGAGTAGGGTGTAATAGTTGAAGGACATCACCCAGCTTCTCGGGATTCGGCAAGGAGAAGAAGAAATCACTTTTCAAATGAGAAACCTCTCCGGCCCGGGCTGAATAAGGCCCCTTCTCCTCGGGAGTAATACCCAAGGTGGACAGCTGGCGGCGTATATAGGAGGCGACTAATTGCTGTTCTCTCCAATTCTTATGGTCCCAGCTTTTCGGTAATTTCCCGTCTCGTAAGGATTGGGTTCCGGCCAAAGCTACCGTTTGCCAGTCACCTTTCTCGCCGGATAACAAGATTTCCGGTGTCCCACCCATCCAAGTTCCGGTTTCCGGGGTATGGCAAAGGTAGACATAGGAGCGGATATATCGTTCTTCCGCGGCGAAGAATGCCTTGCCGGGTGAGAAAGAGGGATCTTTCCGGATCGTTTTGCTACGGGATAGGACTAGTTTATCTTGGCTTCCTTTTAGCAAAGGGTTGGTAAACAGGGAGAAATGGTAAGCGTATCGTTCCTTCTCCTCGGATTCGGACGGGATTTCGATTTCATTCGAAGGGAATTCGTTTTTCTCTCGAGAGAAATCCCAATCGGATTCGGAGGGGATTTCAAAGCAATCCGGTTGGATTAAAACGATAGGTCGTTCCGCTGTCACCTGAAACGGAGCGATTACAAAACCGCTCCGTTCATTTAAGTCTTTTATGTCGTATAATAGGCAAGGAGAGCCGGCGCTTTGCATCCTGAAATGGAGCCTATCCTCACCGGGAATACGCCAAATAGCGAAACTCCGGCCTTGCTTGATCAACGTGTCTATTATTTCGTAAGAATCTCTTGGAATCATTTCTTCTTTAGTATACTATTGATTACCCGTACAGAGGAAACCAGTTTGTCGGTAGAGGTGAATATGTCTACGTTCCACACATGGGATGAACGGCCTTTGTGGATAATCGTCCCGACGGCACGTACCGTGTCTCCCTCGTGGGCGGACGACATATGGCTGCCGCTAACTTGCATGCCGACTACCATCTCGTCCGGTTTCGCCAGAATCATGGAACCTAGTCCGGCCACGGTCTCTGCCAGAGCCAGTGTAGCGCCTCCGTGCAAGATACCGAAAGGCTGGCGGGTCCGTTCGTCTACAGGCATGGTCGCTTCCACACGATCCTCCGACGCATAGGTATATTGAATGCCTAGATTACCCATTAAAGCATGTTTGGCCCGTGCGTTTAGTTGATCTAACGGAACCTCTGTGGGTTTGATTGTGGCAAGGATCGCTTTCTCGATCGCTACCGCCACACCTTCCATATTATTGGGTAAGGTCGTGAAATCGGCACAAGCCTTTACGGAATCGCGTGCGTTACCCATCGCCACGCCGGTACCGGCTAATTGAAGCATGGATACGTCGGCCACGCCATCACCGATAGCGACAACCTCTTCGGTCGTGATATTCAGCATCTCCATCAATACCGCCAACGTATTTCCCTTATTGATGAAATGAGGAGCTACCTCCAAGAAATAGTCCTCGGAGCGGAAAGCTTCCAATACCCCGTCCAAACGTTTCTTCCAATGATTTTCGAGACCCACTAGATTGTTCTCGTCATCGCTGGTAAGAATACACTTACAGGGTGCGAAATCCACCGCTTCCGGGAAATTCTCCACACCGATGATGCGCATCTTATTGAGTTCGGCCTCCTCTTGGACATGCTTGTTTTCCGGGCTATCGGTCAGGATATAGTCCTTGTGATACGTGAAGATAGCAAAACCATTTTCCTTCGCCTTCCGGTTTAAATAAGGAATCATGGCCGGATCGATTCGTTTCTCGAACATCAATTCTCCGGTCTGGGCATTGATGATCTGACCTCCGTTATAAGATAATATGAAACCACCGTAATGATTCAATTCAAGGGCCTCCGCCAAGGGTTGAACCCCGTTGGTGGGTCGGCCGGATGCCAATACAACATGAACTCCCATCTGCTGAGCCTTTAACAAGGCGGCATGGGTCCGGGGAGTTATCTCTTTCTTGTCGTTAAGCAACGTCCCATCTACGTCTAAGACTAATAATTTGTACTTCATGGCGTCTTATTTTTATGGTTTAGAATACAAATATACATAAAATAGTTGATAGTTAGAAGACATTTCCATGAAAGGAATTTACGTATATCGGCGCAAGCTCACGCCTATACTGGCGTAGCCCTACGGCACTACTGGTATAGGCGTATGCCGGTATAGGCATCGGCCTGTGTCGATACTGGTGTAAATGTCTCTGAAAAAACACGTACGTGTTCTCGCGAAAACATGTACATGTTTTTCGGAAAATACGTACGTGTTTTTTTTCAAAGCAATTCTTGGATGAAACGAGCCACTCCATCCTCATCGTTCGTGTATTGGGTGATGCGGTCGGCATTGGCCTTGACAGGGGGCTGGGCGTTGGCCATAGCGACTCCCAATCCGGCGAAACGGATCATGGATACGTCATTGAAACCGTCGCCGATAGCGATCACTTCCTCCTGTTTTATCCGGGTTCGCTCTAGTAAGCGGGATAACGAGGCTGCCTTATCGATACCTTTGGGGACAAGCTCCAGATAGAATGCCTCGGAACGATATACGTTGATACGTTTCCCTAATTCTTGGCGGAGCTTCTCTTCCAACGGTACCAACATCTCCGGTTCGCCTACCACCAAGCATTTATCGGCTGGCTGATGCAAATCCCGCAGAAAATCGTCGGTAGCCTTGATCTTCATTTTGGTTAAGAAAGATTCGTATTGTACGTATTTATTTTCCGGATGCTCGCTTAAGATATATTTACCGTTGTAGGAAAGGATAGCCAGTCCCGCTTCTTTGGAGCGGTTGTATAAAACAGGTACGATATCGGGTGGCAAAGCCTGTTCGAAAAGTACTTTGTCTGTCATCAAGTCGATCACCTTACCGCCGTTGAAGGAAAGGATAAAACCACCATATTGCTTTATGTTCAGTTCCTCGGCTAAAGGCACGATACCGTAGGTGGGCCGGCCGGAGGCTAAGACCAGATGCAATCCTTTTTCCTGCGCTTGCAGAAGGGTTTCCCTCGTAAACGGGGTGATCTCTTTTTTACTGTTTGTCAGTGTACCGTCTAAATCCAGTACCAATAATTTATAGTTCATGCTCTTGTTTCGTGTTGATCGTGATTATTTTACCTCTTTGGGAGATATAATTATAGAGTTCTTTATAAAATGCGTGCCGGGTAAGGGTGGAAGCGTCTCCCAAGATCATCAGTTTCATACGGGCACGGGTGATCGCTACGTTCATGCGCCGCAAGTCGTTCAAGAAACCGATCTTTCCATCCTCGTTGGCCCTTACCAAACTGATCAAGATGACATTGCGTTCTTGCCCTTGAAAACCGTCAACGGTATGTACGGTGATCAGTCTGCGTAAAGGCTTGAAGAAAGCGTCTTGTTTGATCAATTTACGGATGTATTGTACCTGCGCCTTATAAGGGGAGATCAATCCGAAGTCGATATTCTCTTCCAGCACTCTCTCCTTGGATATTTTCTGTATATAGGAGCGTAATTGTTCCACGAGCAATTCCGCCTCTTGCCTGTTGACACGGCTCATGGTCTCTTCTCTCGTATTTTCCGTGAAATCGCACTCGGACGTATCGAACCATACGATGGGAGTGTCCAGTCGCAAGATTCCCCGCCCACTTACCTCGGGAGCGGATTCGAGTTCGTTATGATAGAACCATTGGGAGGAGAAGCGCATGATATCCTCGTGCATACGATATTGGATCTTCAAGAGAGAGACCGTTTCCGGTTTCGCATGGGCTATCTTTTGCATCAAGGTACGTCCTAAGCCTTCTCGTTCCGCTTCTATACATTTAATAGTAGGGGGCAATTGGTGATGATCGCCCGCTAGTATGACCCGGTCCGCCTTGCCGATCGCTATCCAGCAAGCGGCTTCCAAGGCTTGGGCGGCCTCGTCGATAAATAAGGTCGTGAAGTGCCGGTTCATCATGACCCGGTTTGCGGAGCCAACCAAGGTGCAAGCGACAACACGAGCCTCGTCGAACAGCTCTGTATCGATCTTGACTTCCAGTTCGGTCGCCCGGAATTTCAAACGGGAGAGGCGGTTTCGGATCGTATCCCGTTCCTCCCGGCTTTTCTTTCGCATATTGGATTGTATATCCCGTACCGCTTTCCGGATGCTCCATAACTCGGGATAATCCGGATGCGATTCGAAACGGCGTTCATATGTGAAAAAGAGCATCTTGTCATTGATACGAGTGGGGTTCCCGATGCGCAGGACGTTAATGCCTCTATCTACCAGTTTCTTCGAGATGCAGTCTACGGCGGTATTACTTTGGGCGCAAACGATCACTTGATTCTCCCGGTGAAGGGTCTCGTAAATGGCTTCCACCAAAGTGGTTGTTTTCCCGGTTCCGGGAGGGCCGTGTACGATAGATACTTGTTTCGCTCCCAATACCTTATTTACGGCTTCTTCCTGCGAGCGGTTCAACCAAGGGAAGCGGATCGGGAATAATTCACGCTGTCCCGGTTTTTCCTGCCCCAGCAATACGTCCCTAAGATGGGAGAGTTGGTTGTTTTTTGCCCGCATCACGTCCGAGAGAGCGGAAAACATCGTTTTATAGCTGGTCTCGTCGAAGTAGAGTTGCACGCCGAGATCATTGCTTTTTCCTTGTATATCCATCAAGGCGGAAGGAGTGGGGAGAACTACCACCATCCGGTCCTCTTGCACGTAGCTGATCGTGGCGGAGAAATCCAGATACTTAAATTTACCACTGATATCTGCCGTAAAGAAGCAAACCGGGCGCCCGTACTCAAAATTATGCTCGATCTCCCGGTCTTCTGTCCTTTCGATCTCGATCACCAATTGGTTTAAGGAGTTATAATAACTGCGTCCCGGAGTGACCGGATACCAACAGAGGCCCTGCGCCACTCGTTTTCGCAAACCCGTACGCTCGGATTGCTGTCGGTATGTTTCCTTCTCATATTCATATTCTTTCTGCAGGAGATCATATTGATGTTGCAAATCTACAAGCGGCGATGAAATTCCCATTCCTTTATCAATTCAATTAATCGGATAAATACAGCCCGGGCGTTCTAGGTCCCGAAGTAGGCGACAAAAGTACTAAAATTATCGTTCCGTACCCAAGTTGCGGTAAGTAAAGAAAAAGAATACCGCTAACGTTGGTAGTGTCTATAAAATTCCTAATTTTGTACGAAAACTAATATCATAAAAAAATGAATGAGAACGATGCTTTTTATAACGCATTAATAGATGTAGCTGCTTGGGATAAAGAGAATACCTTAGATCGTTTTATGAATAGTGATAGCCTCTTCAAAAAGTTTCTATATAAATTTATTACTACAGATGGTTCGTATGTGAAATTACGGAGCTCTTTAGTAGAGCGGGATTTGGAGAATGCCAAGCTATATTCGCATACCTTGAAAGGGATAGCCGCTAATTTAGGTCTGGTAAATCTATTCGATGTATCGAATAATATACTATCGCTGTTGAGAGAAGGGAATCTGGAAGAAGTGTTGCGTTATGAAGATGCATTGGGAAAACAATACGATGCCTTGCGAGATATCGTTGTTGAGTTTTGTTCTTAATCTATTGTATATTAACTATCTAATTCTAAATAAAGACTATCAGTATGGATACTATCATAAAAACTCAAATTATAGATTTGATTCACAGGGAGGTAATCCCTGCTATCGGATGTACGGAACCTATTGCCGTGGCTTTGGCGGCCGCAAAAGCGGCGGAAGTGCTGGGGCGTAAGCCAGAGAAGATAGAGGTTTATCTGAGCGCCAATATCCTGAAGAATGCCATGGGAGTAGGAATCCCGGGGACTGGCATGGTGGGGTTGCCTATCGCTATCGCTTTGGGATCGATCATCGGTAAGTCCGCTTATGGGCTAGAGGTGCTGAAAGACTTGACTCCGGAGGGATTGAAAGAAGGTAAGGAAATGGTCTGCAAGAAATGTATCAGTATAGACCTAAAAGAGAATGTAGATAAACTTTATATCGAAATTATAAGTTCTGCAGGGAACGATCGTTCAAGGGTGATCATTTGCCATGAGCATACCCATATAATATATGTAGAGAAAAACGGGGAGGTATTGACTGATTTACGTACGGCAAACGCTTCTGGCGAGGAAGTATGTGAGAATAAGGATTTACGTCTTTCTTTCTCTATGGTCTATGAGTTTGCCATGGAAATGCCATTGGATGAGATTCGTTTTATTTTAGAAACGGCCGAGTTGAATAAGAAAGCCGCCCAAGCTTCCATGAAAGGCAATTACGGACATACCGTAAGCAAGACAGTCTCGGGTGCTTTCGGCCGTAAGTTCATGGGAGATTCCGCTTATACGCATATGTTGATCATGACTTCCGCCGCTTGCGACGCTCGCATGGACGGCGCTATGATCCCGGTGATGAGTAATTCGGGAAGCGGTAATCAAGGAATCGCCGCTACGCTTCCGGTTCTTTCTTTCGCCGAGGATATTCAATGCTCGGAAGAGCAACTGATCCGTGCGTTGATGTTAAGCCATTTGATGGTGATCTATATCAAGCAAAGTCTGGGACGTTTGTCCGCCCTTTGCGGTTGTGTGGTTGCCGCTACGGGAGCGAGTTGCGCTATCACCTATTTGATGGGAGGAAATAAGGCGCGGATTTCTTATGCGATCAAGAATATGATCGGTAATATTACCGGAATGATCTGTGACGGTGCCAAGCCGAGTTGCGCGATGAAAGTATCTAGTGGCGTGTCTACGGCGATGCTTTCCGCTTTGATGGCCATGGAGGATAAGGTGGTGACTTCCGTGGAAGGTATCATCGATGAGGATGTGGATAAATCGATTGCGAACTTGACCGCTATCGGTTCTAAAGGAATGGAGGCGACGGATCGTCTGGTGCTGGACATCATGACCGGTAAATCTTGTTAATGGGATTCTATGGAGGAGGCACCAAAGGCGAGGAAAAAAGAGATTATGCGAGTGACACTTTTAGGGTCATTCGCTAATTTTGTTTTATTGGTATTCAAGTTCGTGGCGGGTATCTGGGGACATAGTAGCGCTATGATCGCCGATGCGGTGCATTCGTTATCTGATTTCGTAACGGATATAATCGTCCTTCTTTTTGTCAATATATCTTCCAAGCCAAAGGACGAGAGCCATGATTACGGGCATGGTAAATACGAGACTTTGGCGACTTCAATTGTTGGTATCGTCTTGCTTTGTGTAGGTTTTGGCCTTTTCTGGGAGGGAGCGAACAAGATTTATGACTTTTATTTCAAGGGGATTCCGTTGGAAAGTCCGGGAATGATCGCTTTAGTTGCCGCTCTTATCTCTATCGTGATCAAGGAATTACTGTATCATATTACGGTTTGGGTAGGAAGGAAGCAGAATAGTCAAGTCGTTATCGCTAACGCTTGGCATCATCGCTCGGATGCCTTTTCCTCGATCGGTACGGCTTTAGGTATCGGAGGGGCGATTTTGTTGGGGGATAATTGGCGTGTGCTGGACCCGTTGGCGGCTGTGATTGTCAGTTTGTTTATCGTAAAAGTAGCCTTGCAGCTGGTGATCCCCGCAATCAATGACTTATTGGAGAAATCTTTGCCGAAGGAGGTGGAGGATGAGATCTTGGCGATCATTAGTGAGGTTCCCGAGGTAAAGAGCCCGCATAATCTACGTACCCGCCGCATCGGTAATAATTTTGCTATCGAGGCGCATATACGGGTGGACGGACAGATAACCGTGACTCGTGCCCATGACTTGACGAAAGAGATCGAACAGAATCTGCGTGATAAGTTCGGTCAGGCTACGCACATCGCTTTGCACGTGGAACCAATTAAATAAACGAATTGTTATTTGATCATGATGAAGAACTTATATAGGGGAGAAGTGTTCTATTTGATCGCTTCCCCGCTGGATCATGTGGAGGCTTACCGCTATTTTGAGGATGGGGGACTGGCTGTTGTTGATGGAAAGATTGTAGAGGCGGGGCCGTTCGAGGCGATGCGTTCCCGTTACCCGGATTTCCCGGTGACAGACTATTCCGGTAAATTGATTACACCCGGCTTTATTGATTCCCATATCCATTTCTCCCAGTCGGAGATACAGGGAATGTATGGCAAGCAACTTCTGGATTGGCTGGACGAATATACGTTTCCCGCCGAGGAAGCTTTCTCTTCCATGGAATATGCACAAGATATCGCTCGCTTTTTCGTGAAGGAACTGGTGAAGAACGGAACTACGACTTGTGCCGCTTATGCCACGGTTCATCCTGCTTCCGTAACCGCATTATTTTCCGTGGCTACGGAGTATAATATGTGTATCTTGGCTGGAAAGGTGATGATGAACCGGAACGCTCCGGATTATCTGATGGATACCACGCATCAGGGTGAGTTGGACTGCCGTAGCTTAATCGAGGATTGGGACGGGAAAGGACGGAATCACTATGTGATCACGCCCCGTTTCGCCATAACCAGTACGCCGGATCAATTAAAGTCTGCCGGTCGTTTACATGCCGAATATCCCAGTACCTATATACAGACACATCTTTCGGAGAATCTGGGAGAGATTGAATCTGTCTTATCGCTCTGTCCCGGTCATGCGGATTATTTGGAGGTCTATGAGCGTGCCGGATTGTTGACCGATCGTTCGATATTCGGGCATTGTGTCCATCTAACCGATCGGGAATATAAGCGGTTGGGAGAAACGGGAGGCATTATCGCCCATTGCCCGACCTCGAACCTTTTCCTTGGAAGCGGATTATTCGATATGAAGGAAGCGAACCGTTACGGCGTACGTACTACCTTGGCGACAGATGTCGGTGCGGGTACATCTTTCTCTATGTGGCGTACGATGGGAGAGGCTTATAAGGTACAACAGTTGAACGGTTATCCGATGACAGCTTTGGAGGCTATCTATAAATGTACGCTAGGCTCTGCACGGGCCTTATCGTTGGACGACCGAATCGGAAGTTTCCTCCCTGGCCGTGAAGCGGATTTCATAGTCGTGGATTATGCCGCTACCTCTGTCCAGAAATTGCGTATGGAGTATCTTCGTTCGAGAGATAAATGGACGATCGAGAATAAGCTGTTTGGCCTGCAAACCCTCGGCGATGACCGGAATACGGTATGTACTTATATAATGGGCAAGCAAGTATACGGCTCAGATTCGTGCGATCATCAAGAAACAAGTATGTAATACGACCGTTACGACGATCCATAGGCGCTCGGCAGTAGTCGGGCGCAATCCCGGGAAATGATATTCTATAGCCCCGTGCTTGCAAGCGGAGAGGCAATCTCCGCAATAGGTACAGGTATAGCCGATCTTTCCCTTCTCGATCTCTTCTTTATGTAGGGCATCATAACGGCAAGCGTTTGTGCAAGCCATGCAATAGCAACAATCCGTGGTCAGTCGTACCCGGAAAGGAGAGAGGTATTTGAGGAAAGACACTAAAGTCCCGATCGGACAATAACTACTGCAATGCACCATCTTCCGTCTCTTTCTGGAAAACAATAGCATGACAAGTAGGCCGATAACTCCGACTGCTATTCCAAAAGCGGTGGCTATCCTGCCGCTCGCCCCGAATATTCGGAGTAGGATGGCCCCCAACATAACCAGAAATAATATGCTGTATCGCATTTGCTTGTGATAGGGGAACCTTTTTCGTTCCAATTTTCCTCGGGCACTCCATGCGTCGAATGCCCCGAAGTAACAAAGCTGGCTACACCAAGCGGGACCGGATAGTAATAAGGTGCTGATAAAAAGTATGGGCATGAATAATCCCTCGAAGCGATAAAGCGGTCCGGCCAAGATTACCGCAGGAATCGGTAAATGCAGTTTTCCGGTCATAAGGAAAATGGGATCGGCAAAAATCCCTAGAGCAAGTTGCCCGAAAAAAACGATCGAGAATAACAACCACGCTCGTTTTCTCCATTTGGGACGTTCTTGTCGATCTTGCATCTTATAGCAGAGCCAACCACCGTATAGCATGGCAAGTATCACTTGTATCCATCCTCCATACGGAAATAACCTTTCGCCTATCAACAGTGGATTTTTAGGCATGACTTGAACGATCGAGAGAAGTCCCCCGACTAATAATACGGTACTGATAACAATACGTCTCGTTTTCATGCTCAATTATTTTATGCGTAAAAGTATGCCTTTTACGCGAATAATTATAGCACGGGCATTGTATTTCTGATACTAGTTACACCGATTAAACGATCATACCGTGCTCCCATTGGACAATAGTAGACGTAAATGCTATATTCGTTCTCCGTCTGGAAGAAATTACCCTCGATAGGGCCGGTCTGTCCTACGGTCTGTCCGTTAGGGACAAAGAGGTACTGATAGTTGTAACTGCCTTGTTTCAGTAAGACGGATTTCTCGTATTGATGCGTCTCCGGATTATAGCCCATCTTACTTTTCTCGTCCAATACATTATTATATAATTGACCGTTCAAATACACGTTTCCATCGGGAATTAAGTCCATGGCGAGGGTAAAGTGAACGATGTAATAGTCCGCTTCCGTATCCGGGTCGTTACAATTACTGCAACGAATGAAGAAACGGCCGTCTTGATCTTGATCGTATTGATACGATAATTGGTCACGCCGATAGTCCGTCATCAACTCTACATGGTAATATGGATTATGGAACGAGATACTTTCTACGTGCATGCCATTGTATTTGTTGCTCAAAAATTCCATACGGCGATATTCGTTTCCTGCGGGAAAGATCAAGTTCTGATTGTTCGTATAAGAGATCTGGTTTTCTAAAATAGTCATAGGCTGAAGACCTGTTACGGCATTATCCCTGCGGTTATTCTGATAAACCCAGATTTTCAAGTCGGTCTGAGGATAGGTGATGGGGAAATTTTTGTTATTGATCGCAAAGCTGACTTGTTGGTGTGACTGATTGGTATCGATATCCGTATTTCCGCTCACCGTAGCGGCGACACTAACCATCGGCTCAAAAATAGAAAAGCATGCGGTAAATACGATCTGGGAGGGATCATCCTCGTTATATACTTGCAAGGCATAATTCCCCGAGACCTTCGGTTGAACGTCATCGTTTGGGAAAAGTAATCGGTAGTTGGTGTATTGCACCGTAGTACCCATCGCATTGGCGAAATCCTCGATCGTGCTCCCTTGGAAACCATTCATATACTCAATCGGGGAAAGATTCGATTGCGTCCAATCGGCGTTGCAATGAACCAGATTATAGGCGTATCGCCCGAAGCCCGGATTAAAAGCATCGAAATTAACTTCGATACGGTTTTCACCGCCCAGTTCAATGAATGGATCGGAGAACATCTCGCCGGCAACCTTCACTTGGAGGGTCTTTATTTGCTTATCGCTAACGTTGGTGAAGTAAGTCACTTGAGCGTTCAACGGTACTAAAACCGTGATAAGCAGCAGAAATAGGATTTTAAAAACTTTCATTTTCTTATTACTTTCTTTAACGACGCAAAATTATGGAATTATTTCTCTATTTATTTGCCTTTCCCTGCTCTAAAGCATGAAAAAATGTTTACTTTTGCAGGAAAATTACATATAAACAATTTTAGTTGTATCATGGCAAATGTGATTAAGATTAAAAAGGGTTTAGACATTAATCTGAAGGGCAAAGCTTCGGATGTACTGTTAAACGGCGGCAAGAGCGAGTCTTACGCGATCGTCCCCGATTATTATAACGGTATTCTCCCCAAAGTTGTTGCGAAAGTAGGAGAAAAAGTCAAAGCCGGTTCTGTACTGATGATTGACAAGAACCGCCCCGAGATCAAGTTTGTTTCGCCGGTCAGTGGCGAGGTAACTGCCGTAAACCGAGGAGAGAAGCGTAAGGTGCTAAGCATCGTTGTGAAGCCGGATGCGCAGATCGAGTATGAGGAGTTCGGTAAGAAGAACGTAGCATCCCTACAGGGAGCAGAGGTGAAAGAGGTACTTCTGAACGCTGGTATGTGGCCGTTTATCAAGCAACGCCCATACGATATCGTTGCCGCTCCATTGGATACTCCGCGTGATATCTTCGTTTCGGCTTTTTACTCCGCTCCGTTGGCTCCAAACTTCGATTTTATCGTAAAAGGTCAGGAGGCTGATTTCCAGACTGGATTAAACGCCCTAGCTAAATTAACGAATGGAAAAGTGTATGTGGGTGTAAGAAGTGGTTCTGTCGTGAGCGGAATGAAAGGTGTGGAGATCGTGGAAGTAGAAGGTCCGCATCCCGCAGCGAACGTTGGCGTGCAGATCAATCATATCAAGCCCGTTAACAAGGGTGAGGTAGTTTGGACGGTTAATCCGGCAGACGTGATCGTTATCGGACGCTTGTTTAACAAGGGTGTCGCCGATTTCAGCCGTATGGTTGCTATTACCGGTTCCGAGACTACCGAGAGAGGCTACGTTAAAACGATTTCAGGTTGTACGATTAAGAGCTTGGTTAACGGTAAAGTGTTAGGACAGGAACATATCCGTATTATTAGCGGTAATGTTTTGACAGGTACCAAGGTGAATATGGATGGTTACCTAGGCGCTTATGATAACCAGATCACCGTGATTCCGGAAGGTGATGAGACGCATGAGTTCTTAGGTTTCGCTATGCCTCGTTTCAACCAGTTCAGCGCTAGCCATAGTTACTTTAGCTGGTTAGGTACTAGCAAGGAATATGTGATCGACGCCCGTATCAAAGGTGGTAAACGTGCCATGATCATGTCTAATGAATACGATAAGGTGTTTCCGATGGATATCTATCCGGAGTATTTGTTGAAAGCGATCATTGCGTTCGATATCGACAAGATGGAGAACTTAGGTATCTATGAGGTGGCTCCCGAGGACTTCGCTCTTTGCGAGTTCGTGGACACTTCCAAGATCGAGTTGCAAAAGATCGTTCGCGACGGATTGAACCTGTTGTATAAGGAAATGAATTAATAACATAAAAAACTTATAATACATTGAAAGCGTTAAGGAATTATCTCGACAAGATTAAGCCTAACTTTGAGGAAGGCGGAAAGCTGGCGATGTTCCGTTCTGTTTTTGACGGTTTCGAAACATTCTTATTTGTTCCGAACGAGACCTCTAAAACGGGCGTACATATTCATGACTGTATTGATTCAAAGCGTGCCATGACCGTGGTTATCATCGCTTTGTTGCCTGCTTTGCTTTTTGGTATGTATAATGTCGGTTATCAGCACAATTTAGCTGTGGGGGCTGATCCGGGATTTTTGATGACTTTTATTTTTGGATTTTTGGCGGTATTGCCTAAGATCATTGTTTCGTATGTGGTAGGTTTGGGTATAGAGTTCGCTGTCGCCCAAGTGAAGAAGGAAGAGATTCAAGAAGGATTCTTGGTTTCCGGTATCTTGATTCCGATGATCGTTCCGGTCGATACTCCGTTATGGATGATCGCTGTAGCTACTGCTTTCGCTGTTATTTTCGCGAAAGAGGTATTTGGTGGTACGGGATATAATATATTTAATGTAGCATTGGTTACACGTGCGTTCTTATTCTTCGCTTACCCGGCAGCAATGTCTGGTGATCAAGTGTTCGTTCGTACGGCTGATACGTTTGGTATCGGGGCTGGCCAAGTAGTTGACGGTTTTTCCGGAGCTACTCCGCTAGGACAAGTCGCTATCGCTGGTAAGGAGATGATCGGTTCTTTCCAAGCTGTTGACGTATTAGGCAACCCGATCTCTACTTGGGACGCGTTTATTGGTTTGATCCCGGGCTCTATCGGTGAGACTTCCGTATTGGCTATTTTGATCGGTGCGGTTATCTTGTTGGTTACGGGTATCGCAAGTTGGAAGACAATGGTTTCCGTGTTCGTGGGTGGTGCTTTCATGTCATTGATCTTTAATATGATCGGTACTACGGTCGCTATGTGCGTATCTCCGCTGGATCACTTGTTCTTAGGTGGTTTCGCTTTTGGTGCCGTGTTCATGGCTACAGACCCTGTGACTTCCGCTCGTACGGAGACAGGTAAATATATCTATGGTTTCCTTGTAGGTGCTATGGCCATTATTATTCGTGCGTTGAACCCGGGTTATCCAGAGGGTATGATGCTCGCTATCCTGTTGATGAACGTGTTCGCTCCGCTGATCGACTATTATGTTGTGGAAGCTAATATCTCTCGCAGATTGAAACGTGTAATAAAATAAAGTAAGAAGGAATATGGCTAAATATAAATGTAAGGTATGTGGCTATGTCCACGAGGGAAATAAGGCTCCTGACACTTGCCCGGTATGTTCCGCTCCTGCTTCCGAATTTGAGGAAATCAAGGAGGAGGGCGCCGCTAAGAAAGGCATAAATCGGGATAGCAATGTTTATACGGTTGTTTATGCGGCTGTGATGGTTGTGCTAGTGGCTGTCGTATTGGCGTTTACTTCACAATCATTGAGAAGTTTTCAGAAACAGAACGAGGATAACGATAAGAGACAACAAATTCTGCGTTCTATCAACGTAAATGTTTCTTCTTCTGAGGCTGAGACCAAGTACAACGAGTTGATCAAGGAAGCTTTCTTGGTAAACGAGAATGGTGAGAAGGTTGAAGGCGACGCTTTCGCTACGGATGTAGTTAAGGCTGCCACTGAGCATCAATATCCGGTTTTCGTCGCGAATGTAGATGGTCAACCGAAATATATCATGGCTTTGCATGGAGCAGGTCTTTGGGGTCCGTTATGGGGTTATATCTCTGTAGATAGTGATAAGAATACTATTTATGGTGCTGACTTCAGCCACCAAGGTGAAACTCCGGGTCTGGGAGCTGAGATCTCTAAACCGGCGTTCAGCAATGAGTTCAAAGGTAAGAAGATCTTCATGAGTGGAGAATTCAAGTCTGTCGCTGTTGTTAAGCCGGGTAAGAGCGTAGCGGGACAGGATTATGTAGACGGTATCTCAGGTGGTACAATTACCAGTAAAGGTGTGGATGAAATGTTATTCAACAGCTTGAGCGGTTATGTTAAATTTTTGACCTCACAAAATTAAGTAGAAGATGGGATTATTATCTGAAAAGAATAAAGAAGTTCTGTTAGGCCCGTTGAGCGCTAACAACCCGGTTGTCGTTCAGATGTTGGGTATTTGCTCTGCGTTGGCTGTAACATCAAAACTTGAGCCGGCCATCGTGATGGGTATCTCGGTGACGGCTGTCGTAGCTTTCGCTAACGTGATCATTTCATTGATGCGTAATACGATTCCGAACCGTATCCGTATTATCGTGCAATTGGTGGTAGTTGCCGCTTTGGTGACAATCGTTAGTGAGGTGTTGAAAGCTTTTGCTTATGACGTAAACAAACAGCTTTCCGTATTTGTCGGTTTGATCATTACGAACTGTATCTTGATGGGACGTCTGGAAGCGTTCGCCTTGGGTAACGGCCCATGGGAATCGTTCTTGGATGGCATTGGTAACGGTCTGGGATATGCGATTATTCTTATTATCGTAGGTTTCTTCCGTGAATTGCTAGGATCTGGTACCTTATTGGGTTTCCAAGTGATTCCGCAGGCATTCTATGATCTGGGTTACGTGAACAATGGTTTGATGATCTTGCCTCCGATGGCGTTGATCGTGATCGCTGTTATTATTTGGGTTCATCGTGCTAAGAACAAGGAACTTCAAGAAAATTAATGTTAACGATTAAACGAATAATAGAATGGAACAATTATTAAGCACATTCGTCCGCTCGATCTTCGTTGACAACATGATCTTCGCATACTATTTGGGTATGTGCTCTTTCGTGGCTGTCTCAAAGAACGTGAAGACCGCTTTAGGATTAGGTATAGCAGTGACATTCGTACTTTTCTGTACGTTGCCGATTAACTATATGCTTGAGAATTATGTATTGAAAGAAGGTGCGTTAAGTTGGTTAGGCCCGGATTATGCGGAGGTGAACCTTAGCTTCTTGGCGTTTATTATCTTTATCGCCGTTATCGCTTCTTTCGTGCAGTTGGTCGAGATGGTAGTCGAGAAATTCTCTCCGTCTTTGTATGCTTCCCTTGGTATCTTTTTGCCGCTGATCGCTGTAAACTGCGCTATCTTGGGTGGTTCTCTGTTTATGCAACAAAAAGCGTTCCCTAATGTAGGTGTCGCCACTGTTTATGGTTTAGGATCTGGTATCGGTTGGTTGCTGGCTATCGTAGGTATGGCGGCTATCCGTGAGAAATTGTCATATTCAAATGTCCCCAATGCTTTGAAAGGTTTGGGTATTACTTTCATCATCACGGGTTTGATGGGTATGGCATTCATGTGTTTCTCTGGTCTGAAGATTTAAGTATTAACGCATTAAACAAAATATAAAGATGACTTTATTAATGTCGGGCGGACTTACGATTGGTGTCAGCGCAATAGTATTCTTATTGATCACGCTGATCTTGGTCGGTTTGCTTTTGTTCGCCAAAGCAAAATTGGTGCCTTCAGGGAATGTAAGCTTGAAGGTTAACGGAGAGAAAGATATAGAGACCCCGATTGGTGGAACTTTGCTAGGTGCGCTACAGAGCGGTGGCATCTTCTTGTCTTCCGCTTGTGGTGGTGGTGGTAAATGCGGTCAGTGCCGTGCTCAAGTTATTGATGGCGGTGGTGAGATCCTACCTACTGAGAAAGGTTTCTTCTCTCGTAAACAAGTGAAAGATCATTGGCGTTTGGCTTGTCAATGCAAGGTGAAAGAGGATATGGTCGTTCAGGTACCAGACGAGGTATTTGGCGTTAAGGAATGGGAATGCGAGGTTATCAGTAACAAGAACGTCGCTACATTTATCAAGGAGTTTATCGTTGCATTGCCTAAAGGTGAGCACATGGACTTTATTCCGGGTTCTTACGCTCAGATCAAGATCCCTACATACTCAATGGATTATAACAAGGATATCGATAAGAGCTTGATCGGCCCCGAGTATCTGCCGGCTTGGGAGAAATTCGGTTTATTCGGTTTGAAGTGTAAGAACGACTCACCGTCTATCCGTGCCTATTCTATGGCTAACTATCCTGCTGAGGGTGACCGTATCATGTTGACCGTGCGTATCGCTACGCCGCCGTTCAAACCGAAACCACAAGTTGGTTTCATGGATGTGATGCCGGGTATCGCTTCTTCTTATATCTTTACGTTGAAACCGGGTGATAAGGTGACTATGAGTGGTCCTTATGGTGATTTCCACCCAATTTTCGATTCTAAGAGAGAGATGATGTGGATTGGTGGTGGTGCTGGTATGGCTCCGTTGCGTGCCCAAATCATGCACATGACGAAGACGTTGAAGACTACGGATCGTAAGATGTCTTACTTCTATGGCGCGCGTGCCTTGAACGAAGTGTTTTATTTGGAAGATTTCTTGGAAATAGAGAAAGAATTCCCAAACTTTACGTTCCACTTGGCGCTTGACCGTCCTGATCCTGCCGCTGATGCTGCGGGTGTTAAATATACGGCTGGATTCGTTCATCAAGTAATCCATGATACTTACTTGAAGGATCACGAGGCTCCGGAAGATATCGAATACTACATGTGTGGTCCGGGCCCGATGTCAAAGGCCGTGGAAAATATGCTGGATAACTTGGGTGTACCTCGTGAGATGTTGCACTTCGATGATTTCGGTGGATAAAATAGGATTTCTATATCTACAGATAGAAGGCGGGGGTTAAGATCCTCGCCTTTTTTATTTTGGCCCTGAAACTCCTCTTTACGAAGATATACTTCAAATGCTATAGGATATATACTGCATGTGTCATAGGATATATACTTCATTAACGAAATAAGTCGTACTTCTATGTCGGCACATTAAAAATGTAATTATTTTGAAATAATATGCAGCGTTTATCGTTTTATAAGCATCTAAGCTTATATAGTCATAAAAACAAGTTAGACATGAAGCCATTGATTTTATCTTTTTTTGCGGTTTTATTAGGATACTCATTCTTTTTCGATAAAGATGATGAAATAAAATTGCGTAATGTTGACCAGATATCGTTGGAATCTAATTCTACGATGCCTGAGAGGGGTGATTCTGTCACTTTGTATGCGAAAAGGCTCCCTAATACTCCGGAATATATTTTACGAATCGCAAAACCGGAGGATTATCTCTTTACGAAGTAAAATTTTCGTGTTAAAATATTTGTTTATTTGACGAATATTGCTATGTTTGTGCCCATGTAACTTTTAATGCGTGGGATATGGATTTGAAATCTACTCAATATATAGAAAAAACAGGAAGTGTCGCAAAGGCATTCCTGTTTCTTTTTCTTCTCTTTCTATCAAGCATATATAATCTGTTTAAGTTTGCCAGCCTTGAAAATGAGGAGGTAGAAGTATCAGATATGGTGCTACCTTCTAAGACTTCCGGTGATGTCGAGTATATAGAACAAGATGACTTATCTGCAAACTGTAAATTCCTAATCGATAGAACTACTCACTGGTTGGGCTGAGTAAGCCCTTATCTGATCCGTGCGAGTGCATAGAAGGATAAGGGGGACTTATTTTAGATAATTAAACGATTTTCTCCAATAGATTGTATTCCGGTATATCTTCGAGGAAAGCATACGTCTGTTTCTCATAGTCAATTTTGCAACAAAAATGACGGATGCCGTTGCTTACGGTTAAGTATTTTACGTGTAAGACCATGTTATAACGTACGATTTGATCGAATACAGCGCTTGTTATCTCGATATGTGGAGCTTTATATTCAATAATCATTAGAGGTGCTAGAAACCGATTGTATGCAACGGTATCGCATCGTTTGGATGTTCCGTTTAGTTTTACCGCTACTTCATTCGCTAAAAGTTCTTGAGGATAGTTTTTTTCCGTGACCAAATAGTTCACGAAATGTTGTCGTACCCATTCCTCTGGCGTTAATGCGACAAATTTTCGGCGTACAGGATCCCAAATAGAAGGCTTTCCTGCTTTCTCCGTAACTTTGACTGAGAATTTTGGTAGATTTAATGGGAGCATTTGCTATATTTGCTATTTATATTCTAAACTAAAATGCACCTCAAAGGTAGTTATTTATGAGAACAAAACAAGAAATCGTAGAAAATTGGCTGCCTCGTTATACCGAGCGAAAGCTAGAAGACTTCACTAAGCACATATTACTCACTAACTTTACTAAATATGTCGAGATATTTGCGGATCATTTTAATGTCCCGATTTTGGGATTGAAAAGTTCGATGCCCAATGCCTCGGCAGAAGGGATTACCATTATCAATTTTGGGATGGGAAGTGCGAACGCTGCTACAATCATGGATTTATTGTCAGCAGTCATGCCCAAAGCGGTGCTTTTCCTCGGTAAATGTGGAGGATTAAAAAGAGCGAATGTATTAGGGGATTATGTATTGCCAATAGCGGCGATCCGAGGTGAGGGAACGTCGAATGAGTATTTACCACCTGAGGTACCTTCATTGCCCGCTTTTTCAATGCTTCGTGCCATTTCTTCCGCCATACGTGATCATGGAAAAGATTATTGGACAGGTACGATTTACACGACAAATCGCAGGGTTTGGGAATACGATAATGATTTCAAGGAATATCTTCGTAGTACGCATGCCACTGGTATCGATATGGAAACCGCAACCTTGCTTACTGCCGGTTTCGCTAACCAAATACCTACGGGTGCATTGTTGATGATATCGGATAAACCGATGGAAGAAGATGGTGTAAAAACAGAAGCGAGTGACCGGAAGGTAACTCAACAATTTGTAGGAGAACAGGTAATGTTGGGAGTTGAAGCTCTTCAACAGATTTTGGATGGTAAGAAAACCATCCGTCATATCCGTTTTAGTTGGTAATAGCGAAACCTCATAATTTATGGCAAAAAAAGAAATTACTTTCGAGGAGATTTGTAGGGATATAACAGCAAGGAAGTTTCAGCCTGTTTATGTGTTAATGGGCGAAGAGCCTTTCTTCATCGATCAAATAACAGATTTGTTATTAAAAAGCGTATTAGAGGAATCTGAGAGAGATTTCAATCAGATTATTCTATACGGCGCAGATACAGATGCCATTTCTATTATCAATGCGGCACGTCGTTTTCCGATGATGTCCGAATATCAATTGATCGTTGTTCGAGAGGCTCAATTAGTGAGAGATATAGAGTTGCTGAGCAGTTATGTGAAGAATCCTTTGTCATCAACTATTTTGGTCATAAATTACAAATATAAGACTTTAGATCGCCGTCGTGCGTTAGCGGCCGCAACCGATAAAAACGGTATTTTATATGAGTCAAAAAAGATCCCGGATTATAAAATGCCGAGTTTTATCACCTCTTTGATGCAACAGCGTTCTATCGGTATCGATCCAAAAGCCGCTCAAATGCTCTCAGATTTCCTTGGAAACGATTTAAACCGTCTCAATAAGGAATTAGATAAGCTGGCAATTATCTTGGCTGAAAAGGCCTCAAAACGCATCACACCGGAATTGATCGAGCAAAATATAGGGATTAGTAAAGAATACAATAACTTTGAGCTGATAAAGGCACTTGCCATGAAGGATATATTAAAGGCTAACCGGATCGCTCAGTATTTTGAGAAAAACCCTAAAAGTAATCCGATACAGATGACACTTCCTGTATTATTTAACTATTTCTCAAACTTGCTGATTTGTTATTATTCAAAGGATCGATCGGAATCAGGATTGATGACCGCACTTGGTTTACGGGGAACTTATCAAGTAAAGGACTATCTTTTGGGGATGAAAAATTATCCAGCGATGAAAGTTTTTAATTTGATCAGCGATATCCGAACAACTGACGCAAAATCTAAGGGAGTGGAAAACTCTTCAGCGACAGATGCAGATTTACTAAAAGAATTACTTTACAAAATTTTACATTAAACAGAAATCATAGACTTAGTGCAGGCAAAAGGGCCTTTTTTCCTAGAATGATGAAAAAGTCAAACTGGAAAAAGAGGCCTTTTTGTTTATTTATCAATTAATTACGCATATTTTATCTCTCTGAGATTTTAAAATTTATTCAATCACGTACCTTCTTCCTCAAAAATTCCAAGAAATCCATACTTAAAGCTATAATCGATATAGCCATAGATTGCCTTCATTATCCGTTAAAGGAAAAATAGACAAGTTGGCAGTAAAATAAATAGAGTAAAATTATATTGTATACAAATATAACCGAGAAATGGATGTTTACAATCATATATACAATAAAAGTATTTGAGTAGATTACAAATGTTGGTGGTTTTTGTAATCATTATATAGGCGTTACAAATGTACCATGTTTACATTACTAATATAAATCATGGATTACTATATATTTCTTTATCCACGTAAGATTTGCTATAAATTATAAATAACCAGTTTTTTATATAGAAATATTGATTGTTTACATTAACTAAACATGTTTTTTCGTCTACAAACGTATAAAAACCCCCTAACTATACATCATATGTATTATTATATTTACATATAAATCAGATATATATGCTATTTTTCTAAAGTTTTTCTAAATACTCTATACCTCCTTCTTGAACACGGTTTACAGTTCTACCCATCACATATGTATCGGCTTGACACATATGTATCAATTTAGTTTTATAAAAATAAATTGCACAAATGGAAATATTGATTTATCTTTGTATCTAGTTTACTTTATGGAGATTTATCTTAGTAAACGGTCATAATGGCAGTATTCTAGTAAGAATTTAAGATATATATGAATATGAGAGATCGTATTTTAAAAATAATGGAACGTGAAGGACTTACCCCTTCTAAATTTGCCGAATCGATCGGTATACAGCGTTCGGCAATGTCACATATTATATCTGGGAGAAATAATCCGAGTTTGGATGTTCTGCTAAAAATACTGGAACGGTTCACTTATGTTGATTCTGACTGGCTATTGTTTGGCAAAGGCGAAATGATCCGAGAACATGTGTTAACTGAACCTAATTTGTTTACAAATATGCTTGAGAATCGTCCCAATGTACAAGTTGTTGCCGAAAATCGCAAGGAAATTGGGGTTGAGACACCTGTAAACATCCAGAAACAACCTGTTGTAGAGCAAGTTATATGCCAAGAAAAGCCTTCTAAAAATGTTAGTAAAATAATGATATTTTACTCCGACAATACGTTTGATACTTTCGTCCCTGAAAAAAACAAGAAAGACTAAGGTAAACTGTTCGGTATATACGTTATATTCATGTATCTTTGCGGATAAATTGAGTAATCGTGTATATGAAGAAGTACATCTTAGACATGAAGGTGACTGAAAACTGTCACCTTCATAAAAATTATTGCCTGCTAAAGTTAACCTCGGATGGGAATCTTCCAGAGATGCTTCCCGGACAATTTGTAGAGGTTCATGTAGAAAACTCTCCTACAACATTCTTACGTCGTCCGATTTCCGTCAACTATGTAGATAAGTCTAAAAATGAGTTGTGGTTATTGATTCAACTTGTTGGTGATGGCACGAGAAAAATGGCAGAATTCCGTCCCGGTGATATTGTAAACATAATGCTACCACTGGGTAATAGTTTTACAATTCCTTCCAAGGAACAGGAGAACAAAAGACTTTTGCTGATTGGTGGTGGTGTTGGAACCGCTCCGATGTTATATCTAGGAGCTTGTTTAAAAGAAGCCGGTTTTGAGCCTACTTTTCTACTTGGGGCTCGTTCTAAGGATGATGTATTGCAATTAGATGAATTCCAGAGATTTGGTAAGGTTTATATCACAACCGAAGATGGTTCGCTAGGCGAGAAAGGGTATGTGACTAACCATACGATCCTTAAAGAGGTTCGATTTGACCAGATTTATACTTGTGGTCCTAAACCAATGATGGTGGCGGTAGCGAAATACGCAGGTGCGGAAGCTATTTCTTGCGAGGTTTCTCTTGAGAACACGATGGCTTGTGGCATAGGTGCTTGTTTGTGCTGCGTAGAGAAAAACAAGGAAGGTCATAATGTGTGTGTATGTACAGAAGGTCCCGTATTTAATATTGAGAAATTGTCATGGCTGAATTAAATGTAAACATTGGGAATTTACCGTTGAAAAATCCGGTAATGACAGCATCCGGCACGTTCGGATATGGTATAGAATATGCTGATTTCATGGATATTTCACGTTTGGGGGGTATTTTCGTGAAAGGTACCACTATCCAACCTCGTGAAGGTAATGATTATCCAAGAATGGCGGAGACTCCTTCCGGAATGTTGAATGCTGTGGGGCTTCAGAATAAGGGCGCCGATTATTTCGCTGAGCATATTTATCCGGAGATCAAGGACATCGATACGAATATGATCGTAAACGTGAGTGGGTCTTCGGTTGAAACGTATGTCGAGTGTGCGGAAAAGATCGCAGAGTTAGATAGGATTCCCGCTATCGAACTGAACATTTCTTGTCCGAACGTAAAGCAAGGTGGTATGGCTTTCGGCGTTACTACGTGTGGTGCAGGAGAGGTTGTTAAGGCTGTTCGTAGGGTTTATCCAAAGACACTTATTGTAAAACTTTCTCCTAATGTAACTGATATTACGGAGATCGCTAAAGCTGTTGAAGCGGAGGGTGCGGATTCTGTTTCGTTAATTAATACGATGCTTGGAATGGCCATCGACGCAGAGAAACGTAAACCTATATTATCTACAATAACTGGAGGTCTTTCCGGGCCTTGCGTAAAACCTGTAGCTCTACGTATGGTATGGCAAACGTATCATGCGGTAAAGATTCCAATTATAGGTTTGGGAGGTATTTCAAATTGGAAAGATGCCGTGGAGTTCATGTTAGCTGGGGCTAGTGCTATCCAGATCGGAACTTATAACTTTGTAGATCCAACTGTTTCTATCAAGGTTATTGATGGATTGAATGACTATTGTGACCGACATGGTTTTAAATCAGTAAAAGAGTTGATCGGAGCATTGGATATTCAGAGATAATCTAAGTTCATTTATAGACTTTATTTCCATTTTTTCAATAATAAAAAAGGATGTGTTCGCTTACGCAAAAAGAACACATCCTTTCTTTTTATTATGAAAAATTATTCGATCTCTAATACGGCCGGACAATGATCAGAATGTACGGCATCGTTTAATATATAAGCGGCTTTAACTTTCGGCTTCATATTGTCGCTAACCATACAATAATCAATACGCCATCCTTTATTTTTAGATCTGGAATTGAAGCGATAACTCCACCATGTATATTCTTGCTTATCCGGGTTCAAGAAGCGAAATGTATCCGTAAAACCTGCGGATAAGAAGCGGGTCATCCATTCCCGTTCTTCCGGAAGGAAACCACTGTTCTTTGCGTTCCTGATCGGATCATGAATATCTATCGGCTCGTGGCAAATGTTGTAATCGCCACAGAGAATTAAGTTCGGACGGGATTTCTGTAACTCAACGACATATTTCTGGAAATCTTCTAACCATATCATCTTAAAATCCTGCCGTTCATCCCCACTGGTCCCGGAAGGATGATAGACACTTACGATCGATACATCCCCGAAATCCGCACGGAGGAAACGTCCCTCATTATCATACTTCTCGATCCCCATTCCATACTCGACATGATCCGGTTCCTGTCTCGTAAGAATGGCCACGCCACTATATCCCTTCTTTTGGGCACTAAACAAATAAGACTTATATCCTAAAGTCTCGAATGTTTCCGACGGAAACTGGTCTGGTTGCAACTTTGTCTCTTGGATACATAACACGTCTGGCTGTTCTTGAGCCAACCATTCGGGCAAGCCTTTACCTACGGCAGCCCTTAATCCATTTGTATTGTACGTTATTATTTTCAATTTTTCTAAGTTTAGAGGTGAATGACTTTTATTCTGTCTCAAAGATACAACTTTTGACGATTTTACATTGTTTTCATTCCATAATCGGTACATAGAAATTTTCTATATTTGTATAACTTAGAATGAATGACAGACTATGCTGGAACATTTGAACGATATTTTAGAGAATACTCAGATAACGGCCTCGACCGCCGCCGTACGATTAGCTATCAGTTTCGTGCTTGGCGCTATTATCGGTGTAGAAAGACAATTTCGCCGCAGGGACGCTGGTATGCGAACCTTTACCTTGATCTGTATGGGATCCGCCGCCGCCATGTTGATATCTATCTGGATACCACAAACCTATCCGAATTTCTTGAATGGAGATCCGGGGCGTATCGCCGCCCAAGTCCTTACAGGTATTGGTTTCTTGGGAGCAGGAGCTATTATTCAAAGTCATGGAAGCGTGCATGGACTCACTACGGCGGCTTGTATTTGGGTAATGGCTGTAGTAGGTTTGGCCGCTGGTGCCGGCATGTTCTTGGCCGCTTCTATCACTACGGCATTTACCTTGTTCGTATTGGTTTCTTTAGAAAGGCTGGAGCGACGTATGTATTTGGATGGTGTTAATAAAATACTTACGATAAATTGCTCAACCTCGACTCCCGATCTTAAAGGTATCCGGAAAATCTTGGAAAATAGGAGCATATTTATCGTAAGTCTTTCTTATGAGCATAATTACGACAAGAATACGTCGACAATTACCTATAAAGTCAATGTGAAATCCAAGTCCTCTTACAGTGAGTTATTCACTGAGATTCGAAAACTTGGTTACATTTCACAAATACGTCTTCTAGCTTGACAATGCCGTTTATTCAAGTTCACCCTTTAGCATATGCCCGGCGATACGAGCCGCTTCCTCAACGTATTTACCGCAAGGACGTTTGGCATAATACTGTTGTGTGCGTGCGGAAGGAGCGGGATTCGTCGATGTCTCTTCCGGAGGAAGAAGGCTACGGCAAATGATCGTCCCATGTTTCTCCTTGAATAAAGCCGCCATTTTTTGTACCATGCCATAGTTGCGGGCACGCGCCTCTTGATCTAGCGGATCAAATACCGGATACTTAAATCCGGCTAACATCGCCATTGCGTTTACGGTACCACAAACCTCACGCATGCGTCCGACACCTCCTCCAAAAGATACAGACATCTTTTTCGCCAGTTCTAAATCCAACTCGAAGACATCCGAATAAGCGAGGAATACAGATTGAGCGCAATTATATCCGGACTCGAAGTTGTGGACCGCTTGGTTCACACGCTCCTCTATATCAAAGGATTTCATAGTCAACACAAGCTCTGTCCGCCTTTACCGGGCCAATAATTCCTTTAGCGACCGCTACATGTTCCGGATGATTAGCGTACGTATTTACATCTTCCAAGGTAGGCAATTCAGTAGTTAAAATAATATCCCAAGTCTCCGCCGGATTACAATTAAAATCTACACGGATCATTTTCAATACGTCTATCTTATTGATTAAGGCTTCCAGTTTATCCTTAATTTCTTGCATTTTGGCTTGCTTCTCAGCCGGAGTTTGAAACTCCCTCAACTTAAACATTACAATATGTCTGATCATAATCGCTATACGTTAATTATATATATTACATCTGTTCATCCAAATACGAATCCTTGTATCCAAGGAAATATAAGATACCATCGAGGCCAATCGTAGAGATAGATTGCTTGGCGGTCGCCTTAACCTTTGGTTTGGCATGGAAGGCGATACCTAGACCGGCGATACTAATCATCGGCAAGTCGTTCGCCCCGTCGCCAACCGCTACGGTCTGGCGAATATCTACGTTCTCCACTTGCGCGATCAGGCGTAATAACTCCGCTTTACGCTTCCCATCTACGATATCACCCACATGATTACCCGTTAGCTTGCCATTCTCGATCTCAAGCTCGTTTGCGTATACATAGTCGATATTATATTTTTGTTTAAGGAAATTACCGAAATAAGTGAAACCTCCGGAAAGGATAGCGATCTTGAAGCCCACCTTTTTCAAGATACGCATCAAACGGTCTACACCTTCTGTGATCGGTAGATTCTCGGCGATCTCCTGCATCACGGATACGTCCAACCCCTTTAATAAGGCACAACGCTGGCGGAAGCTCTCGCAGAAATCGATCTCTCCACGCATGGCTGCCTCTGTAATCGCTTTTACTTGATCGCCAACTCCGGCACGTATCGCCAACTCGTCGATAACCTCCGTCTCTATCAAGGTAGAGTCCATATCGAAACAAATCAGACGGCGCATACGGCGATACATGCTATCCTCTTGGAAAGAGATATCCATCTCAAGCTCCGTGGAAAGTTTCATGAACTCCGCTTTCATGCACTCCTTGTTTTTCGGGGTACCACGTACGGAAAACTCCACGCTCGCCTTAGGAGTACGGGCATTCTCGTCCAACGGGATACGTCCCGTGAGCCGCTTGATATCATCAATATTCATATCTTGCTCCGCAACGATCCGGGAAACACCCGCGATTTGCTTGGCCGTAAGCTTACGGCTTAATATCGTGATGATATACCGGTTCTTGCCCTGCATACCTACCCATTTACTATATTCTTGCTCTGTAATGGGATTGAAACGGATATTGACGTCTAATTCGTAACTCTTGAACAGTAGTTCTTTTAATATATCGCCGGAATTTCCTTCCGTGCTTTGAAACAAGATACCCAATGATAAATGGTTATGGATATCCGCTTGACCGATATCGAGGATAACAGCGTTGTTCTTGGCTAGAATCTCCGTAAGAGCCGCCGTTACACCCGGACGATCCGCTCCATTGATATTTATCAGTATTATTTCGTCGTTTTGTGCCATATTTGTCATTCTATTAGGCAAAAGTACGTAAGAATTATCGAAAAAGAGTACATTATATTGAACATTTTTGCTTATATTTGTTTTATCGTATTAACGACAAAATGTTTAATGAGAACCTGGCAACCTTAAAAAGTCCTGACCGGCAGGCGAAATGTATGAGAATCCAATTTGAAATCAAGGAAAAGTTGCCCGACATTATTTCTGAAATACTTCATTCAGATAAGTGGCTGACTTTAGTGAGAGATGAGAATCATGGATTGCGACGTGTGACGATTAAAGATCCCTACTTTGATTCAGAGGCATGCGTCGATATCTGGGAGCATGAGATTCATGTAACGACAGCTTGGTCTAACTACACCTATCGAATCTATCAAAAAGGTAATTCTGTTTGGTGCGAATACATTGGCGCTTATAGAGGATTGTTGGAACAAAACCTTTTGCCGACAATGACTCCGAAAGAAAACATTCTGGATTCGGAAGTATTGAACAGTTCTTTGTTTGGTGACAGAAAGGAGACCTTGAGAAATTACAGCGCGGAAAACCTTAAGCTGAAGAATTTTAGGCGGGATAATTTCGCTGCGGAATATCAACTGGCTTCTCCGCAAGACCATCCTAAGATCGTATATGATGAGTTTATTAAAGAAGGGGTTCCAATTCCCCCTCCTGAAGATAGAAAAGAAAAGTCCGGTAATTAATACCGGACTTTTTTTATTTGAGGATCATCGCATGATACCCGAATCCTCGTCACTATTCCAAAGTTTCTTGTTGGCCTCCTTGAACTTGCGGCCGAAGTCAAAATTCCAAGAGAAGGTTAGCATCAACATTCGGCTGAAGTCGTTCGCGTACATGTTCGTACGGCTGGGAGCGTAAGCGTTCCGATTTTCCTCTACCCGTTTGTACTGGCTGGAGAAAGGCATCATCAATCCGGCTCCAACGGCGAATTTACCTTGATTGTACCGGAACATAAACATATGGATATTCTCGCCGCCATGCAATAATTCGCCGACAAACGTATTATAGCTACTTTGTATCTGGAACATAGCCATGAATTTCTTGTACATAGCCATGACGGAAGCCCGGTAATACCAATTGTTATAGGTATGCGAGTAACTATTTCCTTCGCTGATATAACGATTGACTCCACCTGTCACGGATAGGCTTATGATCCGCTTGATGATAGGGCCGACACGTAATGTCAAGTCACCGCTTAGTTTCTGCCATCCTTTTTGGTTATCGGTAATGCGAATGAACTTATTATTTTCTCGTATCACTTCCTCCATGATCCGGTCCGGGCTATTACTGTAATAAAAGTTTAAGTCTCCGGTGAATATTCCTTTTTTATATAGATAATTGGCTTGCATGTCATAACTCTTATAGGGTTTCAGATAAGGATTTCCCCGGCGTATCTGTAGCGTATCGATATATTGCTCGATGGCGCTTAGTTCCGATAGGCTAGGTGAGACATTATTTACGCTACCGTTTACCCGGAAATACATATTATCCGTAAAGTTATATTGTAAGGATACCTTTGGGCGGAACGTATAATATTGATAATCTTCCTCGCCTTCTTGCTTGAACCATGAGCGGGAGACACCTATTCCGGCGGTATAATTCAACTTCTTGACACGTCCGCTGAATTCCGTATAGAGATACGTCTCCGACTGTTTCATCTTGGTTCGTCCTCCAACCGTTCCGCTGTAGGTGTTATCCGTCCACGATTGGGTGTGTTTCAATCCTCCTCCCAATCGACCGGCCTCGAATTGCCGTTCGTAGATTCCCTCGCCGATGATGGAATATTTGTCTCCGTCCACGTTCGACAAGATATCCGATAAGAGGATATCGTTTTTCCATTCTTGATACATTTGGTTTGCGTTCGTATGTATGTACGTACCTACCATATTAAGTATCAATGTCTGCTTATGTGGTAAGGAGCGTTGGTAATAAAGGTCGAGGGAAGGACGTTTGGTAGAGTTGCTATTTGGATTCCAAGCGTATGTCTTATCCTCGGGATGGTTATTGGTATACAGGTTCTTATCACTACCTTTATCCTCATCCGATAGGAAATAGCGTAGCGTGGCATTGAAATAATAATGGTCGTTATCTACCAAATTATAATTAAGAGAGAGGTTATGGGCGGTCTCAGACATTCCTCTTGGCAGACCTTCCGAGGTACGTTCCAGCGTCTCGCCATTCTCAAAGCGGAAGGTCTCGACTCCTTCCGTCCAGATATGATACGGATTCCGGTAACGGACGGCGTATTGCAATCCGAACTCTGATTTCTTATGATTGAACTTCACCGATACTTGATCGTCTCCAAAAGAGGTGGTCGGCGAATTACTAAGATCCAGATTGACAGAACCTCCGCTAGTTTCCCTCTGGACAATGTAGTCGAGTACGACAGAGGCGTTACCGTAACGTAAGCCCGGATTATCATGATATTCTATCCGGATTACCTCCTGTGGCGATAAACCCCGGATATCGGACAGCTCTACCTTGATACCGTTGATACAGAATTGAATCGTCCCTTCATTCGATAGCGATACGCTATTCCGGATCGGGTCCACTTCCAAACGGGGAAGCATCAAGGCGTTCAATAGATTGATGCCATTGCTGGAGGCCGCTTTTTGCTCGGAGGTAGGGAACGCGATCTTACGGTCCGCCGTATTACGGATAGCGGAAGCGTTGACCGTGACTTCATCTAAGGATATAGAGGAGGATGCCAATGAGATCGTACCGAGATCTATAAGCTGGGAAAGTCCCAGCACGGAGACTACCGAAGTCTTGTAACCTATGGAGGAAACAGATACTTGATAATCTCCGGCCTTAACTTTCTCGATCCGGAAAAGTCCTTTACTATCCGTCGTCGTCCCTGTGATGAATGCGGAATCGGCTGTTTGAAGCGTGATATTCGCGAACTCAAGAGGAGACTTGTCGGATAGATCGATGACTTTCCCCCGGATCTGTAATTGTTGTGCCCGAATACCCCAAGAAAAGGATATAAGAAGGGCTGCCATAATGATTTGTTTCATTATAGTACGATTTAATGATTAAGAAATAATGTGTGTATGTGCTTGTTACTTAGTCCAAATCTCTTCTCCGTTCAATCGGATCTTCTGGATATTGTTGATACGGATATGCAACGTGAGATTTTTATCTTGCCCGGCGTCCCTCGCCCCGCTAACCAATAATAGAGAATCGTGGCGGCTGACTTCCGGCAAATACCGTTTCATTCCCTCGTAATAGAGTAACGACCGGTCCTTTGCTTCCAGTATTTGCCCCCGGGGAAATTCGGAGGCAGTTCTCGTATCGACTTTTATGTTTTCCGCTTTCAACTCCGGATTATCTATCTGGATAATCTGAAACTTTTGCGTGAAACCTGTAAGGCATTTTTCCGACGTAAACTGGGCAACGCCGAAAGTGAGGGCTGGAACGATATATAATGTCCCTATCAAGGCGATAAATACGCGATTACTTTTTTTCATGATTGTCTTTATTTAATGGTAGATATATATAATGTATAGGCTTTCGTAAGCTCGTCGATACCTACATCTAGCAGGTGCATCTCCTTGAAGACGGCGGGAAGTACCTCTTCCACGAACTGGTTATGGCGCATCTCACGGATTTTTTGCTCGGCGTCGGAAGCGACGAAGTAGCCGATCCCACGCTTGTTGTAAATAATATCGTTGGCTTGCAGGCGCTCGAAGGAACGCATGACCGTATTTGGATTTACCTCCATCTCTACCGCCAGTTCCCGTACGGACGGGATACGGCTATCGGCTTTGTAATTACCACTCAATACCCGGTCGCAAATCCGCTCGGCTATCTGGATAAATATGGATTGATTCGTATTGTAGTTCATCTTAGTTCCTTTTCTTTAAGTTTTAGATAAGCGACGTATAAGACCACGAGGGTCGCGATGAGAAATGCGGGTGTAAAGGCAAAGCTCAGCCAATACACGGCGGTATAAAACGGTGAAGATTCATAACAAAAACTATTCATACCCGGCTGGATATTCAAGATGTTTATACATAGATAGACAATCCCTATGATAGAGGCTGCTATCAATATATATCCGCCACAAGCGATTCCTAAGGCATACTTCCGGAACGTGACATAAGAGAGAAACATCAAGGAGCCGGCAAACGCCAGCATGGTGAAATCTTGCAAGGTCATGATAATGTCCTTGAATGCTACAGGCTGTATATGAATGAGCATTGAGGCTATTCCCGTCCCAGTCCAGAACGTGACTTGGTACGTTAAGAATACCACGATACCTTCGATCAGGATAGCGGCAAATTTCTCTTGGTTGCTCGCGGGAAGCGTCAAGAATAATCCTCTAGGACGGTGTATCATTAAGTTTACGTAGCTACAGAAAGCGATAAAAGTTCCTAATGATCCCAATACATATAATGTAAAGGTACGGAATCTCGTAGCCCATAAAATGGAGGATAATAGGAAAAAAAAGAGGACTCCGAGGATGACCAACACCCCATAAGCTAATTTCTTCTTATTCTCTATCCAATCTTTGCGAAGTAAAAGATTGATGCGTTGTATACTGAAATCTGTTTTCATATCTATGTGTATTTTAGGAGTTCATGATTCTTTGGATCTCTTTGGGATAAGTTATCGCCGCGTTAAAGAGCAACTCTAAGGATACGGCCGTCTCTTCCTTGCCATCCCTTGCGGTGACGCCTATTGTCCCTTGCGGGGTAGGCTCGGAATAAAGAGCTTTCTCTTCCGGCAGGAGCGGTCCGAAATAAAGTTTCTCGCCGATCTCGTTCAACGTCTTATTCAATAGGATTTGCCTTTGGTCTAAGATCAATACCGTGTCGATCAAGCTTTCCAGATCCCTGACCTGATGCGTGGAGATAATAACCGTCTGATTGTCATCTATCAAAGAGGCTACCAGTCTGCGGAATGTCGCTTTCGAGGGAATGTCCAGCCCATTTGTTGGTTCATCCATTAGAAGCAGGGGCGTATGAGCGGCCAGCGCCAAGGTTATCGCCACCTTTTTCCGTTGTCCTTGAGACATTTTCGACAGGCGATCGGATAGATTGATCTCAAACGATTCTACGCAAGCCTTGCAGATATCGTCCCTAAATGTCGGATAAAAAGGCGCGTACATCTTTATATATTCTATGGCGGTGACCTCAGGCATGGAGATTTCCTCCAGCAATAAGAAGATCTGCTGCAAGAAACGAGCGTTTCTCTCGGAAGGAATTTCCTCCAATACGAGGCAAGAACCTTGATCCGGAAAGATCTGTCCGCTTAGAAGGTTTAGAAGCGTAGTCTTTCCTTCGCCGTTCTTTCCCAATAAGCCACAGATGTGTCCCGATCCAACCTCAAGATTGATACGATCAAGTACCTCTTTTTTGCGGCTATAGCTGAATGAGAGTTCTTTTAATGTAATCATATGTTTTGCTGCTTTAGTGTATTAGTTTAATAGTACACTGCAAATGTAGTGGAAGTTTTTGAATAAACAAGAGGGAAGGGTATTTTTTTCCTTTTATTTTTCAAGATGGCAGTACAAGGTGATTAAAGGGAATCTCTTAATGCTATTAGCCTCTTTTCCAAGAAGGATTAGCGGTTTGCTCTTGAAGCATTGCTAATTTTTCAGTTGGTGCATGATCTTCTAACGGCTGTTGGAAGATCATGCACCAGCTGTTAGATGATTATGCAACAGCCGTTGGATAATCTATACTTAAAGATGAAATCGCTAAGGATTCCCTGTTATCGGTCTAAAGGTAGGGGAGCGGGAAGCTAATGATTCTTGATGATTTTGCGGTTCTCTCGGGGAGAAAAAGGTACTCTACTTCTAAATTTATGTTGCAAAACAGTTAATTTTTTATCGATGTGTGCGCTAAAACATATAAAAAAGCTTGCTAATTTGCAGAAAATCGCTATATAATTTGGTAGAAAGAAGTATTTGGCTTTATATTTGCACTCGTTAAAGACAAGTAAGTGTCTCTTTAGCGAAAGAAACATGCTTGTTTACGATCCTGAAAATCAGGAGTCGGGAGTTTATCCCCCGGGAGATTCCCCCGATTAAGTTTAACGTAAAATTGAAAATATGAAGGTAAGAGCTTATGTTCTCATCGCATCGGTAGCGTTATTAGGAATGTCTGCCGGTTCGAAAAAGGCGAAACTTACCGAGGGTGTGAACCCCGGTGATCTAGCTCCGAGAATAGAGTTTTTGGGAAACGACGCTAAAGCCAGTTTCCACAACCAATTAGGACGTTATACATTGCTCAACTTTTGGGCGGCTTACGATGCGGAATCGCGGGCTCGTAACGTGCAATTGGCGAATGAGGTTAACAAGTTTGGTCCGGACAAAATCGCGATGTGTTCGATCTCTATGGATGAGAAAGAATCTATTTTTACCGAGACGGTAAAGATTGACAAGTTGGATCTGTCAACGCAATTTCACGAAGGACTGGGTAAAGAGTCAGAGTTGTACAAGAAGTATGATTTAAGAAAAGGTTTCAAGAACTTCTTGATTAACGACGAAGGAGTGATAATCGCCGCCAACGTCACCCCGGAAAAACTGACCGAGATTCTGAAAGCAATTTAATCAGTATTATTTAGCAAAGAGGGCTGTTCCACTTCAAGATGGGACAGCCTTTTTTTATCGATTCACGAGTTTTCGTTTCGAGAAGATGAAATATCATGTATAGTCTGAGAAGGAAATGTACGCTTTCTTTTTAAGTCCGTGTTTATTATTAACTCTTTTTGATTTATTAACCCTAATGGATAGGGTGATTGAGAAGGTCCTCTGTCTTTACTGTAAATGAACAACTAACATCCTATAAATAATGAGATCTATACTTTTCTTTATTTGTTTGATCTTTACCTTTGAGGGACAGGCGCAAGAGGTAGAAAAATCCCATATGTGGAAAGTAGAACTCTCCGGTGCCTTGAATAATAATTCAGCATGGGAGGTAGAGCCATCTGTTACTTATCTACCGATTCCTTATGTGGGAATTACTATGGGGTTGCTTTTCTGTAATACGATTGAGAAAGATAGTTATACGGGGTTTTCAAGAGATAATCAGTGGTTCTGGGATTCAGATGAGAGTAATCCGGGCTGTCATTTCTTTGCGTTACGTCCGGCCATCCAGTTAGTAACTCCCGCTTTTAAATTCGGGAAAGACAAGGATACGGGACTCTCTTTGGTCGTTTCACCCGGATTAACCATTCCTTTGCCTGTCAATCAAGAGTTTAATATAAGCTATGTTCCAAACACTCCCGGGGTATGGATACCTCAAAAATTCGATCATATAAAGAACAAGGGAGGTAAATCGTTATTTTATCATATTAAAAGTATGTTGAGCCTCGATATAGACCAGCGGTATATATTCTCTTTGGGGTATATATTCTCGAATTTTGATTTATATAGTGGAGGGCGAAACTTCGTTGTAGAGGGGAAAAGGCTTAGTATGCCTCGGATTCGTTTTATGCATTCGTTCTTTCTAAGTATTGGATACCGCTTTTAAATCGTTTCATACATTGTCTTTCTCGTTTAGCCCAAAAAGGGAGAGCTGTTTTAAGGCTCCCCCTTTTGCATAAGCTTATATATAATAATGTATAGGATTTATCGAATGGCTTCCACTTCTTCCGTACGCAAAGGGATCTTCTTTCCTAATAGACGAGCGCCGTTCTCGGTAATCAGATAGTCTTCCTCGTTACGTATGCCACTGAAATCCTTATATGTAAACAACTTCTCGTAATTGATGAATTCGGTGAACTTGTTCTGGCCTCTCCATAAATCCATTAATTCAGGGATGAAGTATACACCCGGCTCGATGGTCAAGACAAAACCCGGTTCCAGCTTACGTCCCAAGCGCAACGACTTACGTCCGAATTCCGTACTCTTCGGCTGTCCGTCATAACCAACGTATACCTCTCCCAGATTCTCCATATCATGTACATCCAATCCCATCATATGGCCTAAGCCACAAGGCATAAACATGGCGTGAGCACCGGCTTTTACGGCCTCCATCGGATCTCCTTTCACGAAACCAAGGTCCTTTAAACCCTCCATGATCACTTTACAAGACAACTCATATACATCCACGAAAGGAATACCCGGGCGTAAAGCTGCTACGGCAGCTTCATGGGCGGCTACTTGAATATCATAGATGTCTTTTTGACGGGTCGTGAATTTAGAGTCGGCCGGGATGGTGGATGACATATCTCCGGCATATCCCATCTCAGTCTCGGCACCGGCGTCCAATAACAGCATATCGCCGCTCTTAATCATATGACTATGATCATGGTTGTGCAAGGTCTGCCCATTGATCGTGGCGATGATAGGGAAGGAGAGCTGGTAATTGTTGGCGAAAGCGACTTCCGCAACGGCAGCCGCTACATCCGACTCCCGGATTCCCGGACGTACGGTACGCATGGCAGTCAGGTGCATATCAGCGGTTACGATACAAGCTTTCTCGATCTCGGCGATTTCTTCCTCGCTCTTGTAATTCCGTTGGTTTACGACACCCATGATGAAAGGCACGGAAGGTTTCTCCGTGCCGGGTACGATACCCAACCATTGGAATAACTTGATCTGGTGTTCCGCACGATACGTCGGCAGATAATGGATTGGCTGGCCTTTTTGCTGGGCATTCTTCAAGTAAGTCTCGATCTCCTTGAAAGGACGGACTTCCTTGATACCTGCGGCCTCGCTCTTCTCTTTTAGGGTGGGCTGCGTACCCATCCATACAATCGCATCTATAGTCAACTCATCGCCAAAGATGATCTCCTTATCGTTATCGATATCGATGATAGCGGATAACCCGGCGTATGGCAATCCGAAGAAATACAAGAAGGTAGAGTCTTGACGGAAGTGATACGTATTATCGGCGTAGTTCATCCCACTCTCGTCGTTTCCAAGGAATAGCAACAAACCGGAACCTATGGTTTGTTTCAGCTTAGCCCGGCGGGCCATATAAGTTTCTTTACTGAACATAAGGATTATTTTTTGTTAGTGTACCAAAGATAGTAATTAATGTAATATACTAGGCCGACATTCGAAATTATTTCTTACATTAGCCCATGTAAAATGTAACCTCTGGTACCTTATGAAGATTCAAAGAATTCAAGAGCTTACCGATGCCTCCATCGTCTGTGGCTCAGAGAAACGGGAGAACGATGTGCAGTGCGCTTTTGCCAGCGATCTGATGAGTGACGTGCTTACGCTGGATTGTGGTGATGTGCTGTTGGTGACAGGACTTTGTAATTTGCAAACGATCCGTACCGCGGAGATGGCGGAAGTTTCTTATATACTTTTCGTGCGGGGGAAGAAAGTAACCCCGGATATGCTGGAGCTGGCTCGTGAGAACAATATGGTTCTTCTGGAGACGGATCATTCTATGTATCATACGGTCGGAGAGCTTTATAGCGCGGGGCTCCTTCCTATATATTAAGAAAGGAGGTCGTGAGATATGCTATTTAAGTTTGAGTTGGAGGGCGGTAATTTCTCGAAGGCGGGTTATGCGTCTAGCCAGATAAAGAAGGTCTTGAAGCAATTGGCTATCGATCCCCGGATCATTAAGCGGGTGGTCGTGGCGCTTTATGAGGCGGAGGTGAATATCGTGGCTCACGCTTGGAGAGGAACGGTTGTCGCTGAATTGGACGCTGATAAAATATCTTTGGAACTGAAGGATGAAGGGCCCGGAATCCCGGATATATCGCTAGCTATGCGTGAAGGGTATTCGACGGCATCCGAGGCCGTGCGTGAGATGGGATTTGGTGCCGGAATGGGACTTCCAAATATGAAGAAGAACGTAGATGAATTAACGATCGAGAGCCAAGTAGACGTAGGTACCACGGTACGTATGGTCACATGGTTTAATAAAGAAGGAGCGTAGACCATGGAGGAAGCTAATTTTTATCATGCCTTGAAGATTGACAATGACCGCTGTATAGGCTGTACGCATTGCATGAAAGAGTGTCCTACGGGAGCGATCCGTATCCGGGATGGTAAGGCTTTGATCCATAAGGATTGGTGCGTGGATTGCGGCGAGTGCTTGAAATCGTGCCCGACAGAGGCTATCTATGTGGAGCAGGATGACTTCCAGCGTATATTTGATTATAAATGCAGGGTAGCGTTGATGCCCACGGTATTTATCGGGCAGTTCTCAAAGTACACGACCGAGAAGGAAATTATCAGCGCCGTTATGGAACTGGGCTTTACCCATGTTTTCCAAGTAGAGTTTACCGCCGATATGATCCATAAGGAAATGGTACGGCAGATGGAAAACGCCGAGGAAAAGCCGGTGATCAGTTCTTTTTGTCCCGCTATCGTCCGGTTGATACAAGTCCGTTTCCCTGCGCTGGTGGAGAATATCTTATTGGTGAAAGCGCCGGTAAACGCCTCGGCCACTTATTATCATAAGATATTGGAAGGGCAAGGTGTTCCCTCGGAAGAGATCGGTATCTTTTATGTTACGCCTTGCGCGGCGAAAATCGCGGCGTTGAAGGGAGCGGAAGGTTATTCATCTACGATCAAAGGCGTGATAAATATGGATACCCTATATAATAAGGTATACCATATTCTTAAGAATCGCCCGAGAGGATATGAGCCGGAATGTGAGCTTCCTCCGCCATTAACGAAAAAAGAGATGCGATGGAGCCAGACAGGAGGGGAGGCCAAACATTTCTCCGGTCGCTGCCTCGCGATCGATGAGATCCATAATGTGATCGATTTCTTGGAACGAATGGAAACGACCAGCGAGGTACGTAACGTAGACTTTCTGGAACTGAGGGCTTGCGACCGTAGCTGTGCCGGAGGTGTATTAGCCGTAGCGAACCGTTTCCTCACGGCCGAGCGTATCATGAAGCGATCCATGAACCGGGATAAAGTACCGATGATATACGCCGCCGATAATTTCGAGGCTTTATCCTATTTGAGGCAGCATATTACGATCCGTCCGGTGCAACCGAATCCCAAACGGTTGTACGAAGGAACGATCGATGAGATGCTGAAGAAAATGGAGCAAGTGCGGAAATTGATGTGTTACCTACCGGGAATCGATTGTGGCGCTTGCGGCAGCCCGAACTGTCAAAGCTTGGCCGAGGATATCGTACGCCACGAGGCTCAATTCAGTGATTGCGTATTTATGCAACGTAATATGGAGAAACACGGTAAACTAGACCAAGAGCATGCCTTCCGTATCGTTGAGAAGACATGGGGGAAAGATCGTTTAAATAAGGATTGTTATAAGAAAGGAGCTAAATATGAAGGTTTGTGATTTAGTGAAGATGTTGAATCTTACTGTATTTTGTGGAGAAGAGGGCCTTGATACAGAGATAACCGGGGGCTATACGAGCGATTTACTAAGTGATGTCATGGGACATATCGAGGAGGGTATGCTATGGATTACCATGCAAACGCATCAGAATATACTGGCCGTGGCTACTTTAAAAGACGTCTCCGCGGTATTGATCGTGAACGGAACCTCTCCGGATGATGAGACCTTACAAAAAGGTAGGGAAGAGGCTGTCCCTCTTTTAGGAACTACACGCTCCGCGTTCGAGGCTTCCGGTATGATTTACCGCTTATTACAGAATGAGAATGGATGAAACAGTATTTAGCTGATTTACATATCCATACTTGCCTGTCGCCATGTGGCAGTCTGGAAATGAGCCCGTCGGAGATCATACGTTGTTCCTTAGCGAAAGGTCTGGACGCTATCGCTATCACGGATCATAATACGACCTTACAATGCCCGGAGATTCAATCCCTTGGCGAGAGATTCGGACTAAGGGTCTTTGCGGGCGTAGAAGTTACGACCCGTGAGGAAGCGCATTGTCTGGTTTATTTCCCGACCGATGAATCCCGTAAGCGATTCCAACGATATTTAGAAGAGCATCTCCCTCCAATTCCAAATGATCCGGAACGTTTTGGCGATCAAGTTTGGGTGAATGCGGAGAATGAGATTCTAGGAGAAGTGCCCTATCTTTTGCTCTCCGCCTTGGATCAAAGCGTAAACCAAATAGCCGCTCAAGCACGTAAGGTGGATGCTCTATTTGTAGCCGCCCATGTAGAACGTCCGTCATTCAGCTTGATCAGTCAATTAGGTTTTATAGACCCCTGCTTATCTTTAGATGCTATTGAATATAATAATCAGCAAAGATACAGTAAGTTATTGTCTATTCACGGGTATTTGAAAGAGCAGACTCAATACTCAGCCTCGGATGCTCATTACCCCGAACAAATAGGTACTCAGCCCTCCATTTGGCAAACGGAGGAATTAACCTTCGATGGCTTACGAAAGGCTTTTGATCAAAAAGACAATCACTTAATTTTCGCCTCTCATGGATAATCTCTCGTTTCATATCACGGATATAACCGCTAATAGTGTCAGAGCAAAAGCTTCTGATATAGAGATAGATATACAGATAAAGGACACATCCATATGTATTCGTATCGCGGATAATGGCTGTGGTATGGATCCGGAAACAGTCTCTCTGATCCGTAATCCGTTTTATACGACTCGCACGACACGAAAAGTGGGTCTAGGTTTACCTTTCTTGATACAAAACGCGGAGCAAACAGGCGGGAATGTGGAAATATCTTCCATACAGGGAAAAGGTACGGTAGTTGTTGCTTGTTTTGTCTCATCTCATATTGATTGTCCGCCTTGGGGAGATTTGGCGGGTACAATGGCTATGCTTATAGGCAGTAATCCGGACATAAACATTCATTTCTCATATCATTCAGATCTGGTTTCATTTGATATCAGTACGCGAGAGCTTAAAGAAATCCTAGAGGACATGCCATTAAGTCATCCGAAAGTCATGCTTTATTTGAAGGAGTTAATAGCGAATCAAATAGTCGCGTCAAGCTGAATTAATCTTTTCATATAGGTGATCTGATCTTTTCACAGCTGTGATATGATCTTTTCACATCCATGAAACAAACGTTTCACAGCCGTGAAAAGATCTGTGTCTTTACTCAAAGCAGCTACAAGCTTTGCTTGAATGCACTAATTTATCCTTATCTTGCCATTAATTTTATAATTCCCATTATGTTTAATAGTATTATGAACGATCAAAAAATGACTACTCCGCGATACATGATACACAAATAAAAAACCGCCTAGTAACCTTATATTACTAGACGGTTCCATTTATTCTGAAAGAAGAAATTACTTATTCATCTCTGCTTCAATAGCATCGAATTTATCACCCATATTCAAGTTGTAGTAAATACCTCTTAAAGCGGTCATATATTCTCTTTCTTCTGGTTTCATTTGGTGAGCTTTCTCAAAGTAAGGAAGAGCTAGCTTAAAGAATTCCTTAGCTTTGCCTAATTCCTCTTGATATTGTTTTGCGTCGTTGATCATATTAGCCTCACCTTGCTTGTTTACACCTTGGTTGTAATATACACGACCTAAGTTAGAGAGAGATTCGATATAGTCCGGATTGATCGCCAATGCTTTCTTGAAATACTCTTCAGCTTTAGCGTAATCTTTCAAACCAGTCTCATAAACACGGCCCATTACATCGTAAAGCTGTGGATTGTTGGAATCCTTAGCGATAGCTGTGTTCAAATATTCAATAGCTTTCTCATTTCTATTAGAATAGATGTAATTGTTTATAAGGCTCATTAAGAAATACTGTTCCTCAGGGAATTTATTCAAACCTTCTTCCAAAGTCTTCTCTAAATTCACGGTATCTTTAGCTTGCTCATACTCATAGCATAAGTATTGATATACCTCGCTTGCTCTATAATCCGTATTTTTAGCACGCTCTAACGCTGCGATAGCTTTTTGAGAATCGCCAAGTTGGGTCGCTGCTACAGCGGCATAGAACTGAACTGTCATGAAGTTTGAATCTCTTTCAGCGACAGCCTCACCTTTAAACATTGGCATATCAGATATTTTCAGGTATTGCTCGAAGAAATCGTAAGCTTTGTTATAATCTTTCTGATCGAAATAGTAAGCACCACCATTGATGTAATATACGTGGTTTGCTCCTAGGATACCTTTGATATCTTTCGTGAACTTAGGTTTAACTTTTCCTTTTTCATTAGGAAGTTGATCTAACTCATATGCTTTCTCAAAGTATGGCAAAATACTACCCAATGCCTCGTACATAACAGGCTCGTCCGGTTGTTGGCCCAAGACTTGTTTAGTTCTTTCGTTGCTGAACTGTTGATCCTCGATAAAACCGGCAACATACCAAGTTTTAGCGTCATCCTTTGTTTCTGGATTTTCCAAAGCTCCTTTAATAAGAGTTCTGGCTTCCGAGAAATCAGGAGTTGAACCCTTAGCTATACTTTGAGCCTCATTTACAGCTTTTTTCTGTGCAAAAGAGACCGATGCTGCGACACATAGTGCCACTGTTAATAATACTCGTTTCATTGCGATAGTAATTTTGAGATTAATATTTCTATTTGTTTAAAATTATTCAGTTATTTCTTCGTTATCATTTTGTTCGTTATCCTCCTCTGATTCCGGTAGATCAACATCGGTACCTAGACTAGCTTGATTTTCACTCAACTCTCTTCCCTCATTCTCTTGTCTGGCTTCTTGTTCCGCTTTTTGCTCGGCTATTTCCTCTTCACTCTCAGACAATACTTTACATACAGAAGCGATTTCGTCGTTGCGCTTTTCTAGATTAATCAAACGAACACCTTGAGTAGCACGTCCTATTACGTTCAAATCGGCCACTTTCATACGGATAGCGATACCCGACTTATTGATAATCATTAAATCGTTCTCGTCCGTAACATTCTTGATGGCAACTAATTTGCCGGTCTTCTCCGTGATATTAATGGTTTTTACGCCTTTACCGCCACGATTCGTTATACGATAATCCTCGATAGAGGAACGTTTTCCATATCCCTGCTCTGATACGACGAGTACGGTCTCTTTTTCCTTGTCCTTGATACAGATCATACCTACGACTTCATCGGTATTATCCTCGTCCAAAGTCATACCTTTCACTCCGGAAGCCGTACGGCCCATTACACGTACCGCGCTTTCATGGAAACGGATCGCCCGGCCGTTACGGTTCGCTATGATCACCTCGTTGTTGCCATTCGTCATACATACTTGGATCAAGCCATCGTCTTCACGCAATGTAATAGCGTTCACACCGTTTTGACGAGGACGGGAATAGGCCTCCAACAAGGTCTTTTTGATCACACCTTTCTTCGTACAGAATAATAGGTAATGAGAATTAATGAATTCCGTATCGGTGGTTAATTTCTTAACACGTATAAAGGCTTGTACCTTATCATCCGGCTCGATATTCAGAAGATTCTGGATCGCACGTCCTTTAGCGTTCTTAGCTCCTTCCGGAATCTCGAATACCTTCAACCAATAACATTTACCTTTTGCCGTGAAGAATAATAAGGTCGCGTGCATGGATGCCGGATAGATATACTCAACGAAATCCTCATCTCTAGTCTCGGAACCCTTCGCTCCTACACCACCACGGCCTTGCGCACGGAACTCACTTAACGGGGTACGTTTGATATATCCCATATGAGATACGGTAATGATCATCTCATCATCCGCATAGAAATCCTCCGGATTTAATTCCTCAGAGGCGTAAACGATATCCGTCTTACGTTCGTCGCCAAATTTATCCTTGATTTCCAATAATTCATCTTTGATAACCTTCATACAAAGGTCCTCATTCTCCAGAATCTCATTCAAATAAGCGATCAACTTCTCGATCTCCTCATATTCCGCACGCAATTTGTCTTGTTCCAGACCTGTCAACTGACGAAGTCTCATCTCGACAATCGCACGTGCTTGAAGCTCAGATAAAGAGAAACGTTCGATCAAACGCTCGATAGCCTCTTGCGGGCTCTTGGAAGACTTGATAATCGCGATTACCTCGTCTATATTATCGGAAGCGATGATCAAGCCTTCCAATATATGAGCTCTCTCTTCCGCTTTCCTCAATTCATATTTTGTACGCCGGATAACGACCTCATGACGGTGCTCAACAAACGCCTTGATTAAGTCTTTTAAGTTAAGCAACCTCGGACGGCCGTTCACCAAAGCGATATTATTGACGCTGAATGAGGATTGCAGAGCCGTAAGCTTATACAATTTATTCAGCACGACACTCGAGTTTGCGTCACGTTTCACGTCAACTACGATACGCATACCGCTACGGTCGGACTCGTCATTGACATTGGAAATGCCATCGATACGCTTCTCGTTTACCAGGTCAGCGATATACTTGATCAACTCAGCCTTATTTACCAAATAAGGAATCTCGGTAATAATAATCTTCTCATGATTATTCTCCACCTCAATCTCGGCTTTACCGCGAAGGATGATACGTCCCCTACCCGTCTCGAAAGCGTCTTTCACGCCTGCGTAGCCATAAATTGTAGCGCCTGTAGGGAAGTCCGGAGCCTTGATATATTGCATTAAGCCCTCTACCTCGATATCTCCCTTGGCATCGATATAAGCGATACAACCATCTAATACCTCGCTCAAGTTATGAGTCGGCATATTCGTAGCCATACCAACGGCGATACCCGATCCACCATTTACAAGTAAGTTAGGAACACGAGTCGGCAATACGGTTGGCTCCTTCAACGTATCATCGAAGTTGAGCTGGAAATCTACCGTGTCCTTATCGATATCCCGGAGCATTTCTTCGGCGAGTTTACTCAGTCGTGCCTCTGTATAACGCATAGCGGCAGGACTATCACCGTCCACTGAACCGAAGTTACCTTGTCCGTCTACTAACGGATAACGCATAGACCATGTCTGGGCCATACGAACCATGGCGAAATATACAGACAAGTCGCCATGTGGATGATATTTACCTAAAACTTCACCAACTATTCTCGCAGATTTTTTATAAGGTTTGTCGGATGTGTTACCCAGTTCATTCATTCCAAATAAAATACGGCGGTGAACCGGCTTAAAGCCATCCCTAACATCAGGAAGAGCACGTGAAACAATGACAGACATTGAATAATCAATGTATGCCGATTTCATTTCCTCTTCGATGTTAATCTTAATAATTCTGTCTTGATCAACCATTTAGTTTTATATTAATTACACTCAATATCTCACCTCTGAAAAATTGCACTAAGGTAAGGTTTTTCCGTATACTACGAAAGAATTTGTCTTGAAATTTTGCGCCTCCGGGCTTTTCAAGGCTTATTAAGGAATAATGGCACGAAATTTGATGATAGTTGGAATAGATTATGTAACTTTGCGTAATCAGTACATATATAATATAGTATGAAAAATTATTCGAAAAGATTGATTGACGTGATTGAGTATAGCCGTGAAGAAGCGGCTAGGCTCCAGAATAGCTATATCGGGCCGGAACATTTGATGCTAGGCATCATCCGGGAAGGCGAAGGCGAGGCAATGCGTGTCTTGCGAGAGCTACATACCGATCCGATGGATATTAAACGCAAGATTGAGCAAGAAATAAAGAACACATTCGATTCTGAGGATTCTGTCCAGCATGAGATCGCTATAAGTAAGACTACAGAACGTGTCTTGCGTATGAGTATGCTGGAATCTCGTTTATTCAAGGAAGATGAGACCGATACGGAACATCTTCTATTGGCGATATTGAAAGAGGAGTTTAACGTAGCCGCCAAGGTGTTGAACGACGCGGGTATTACTTATCGTTCCGCATATAATATATTAGTAAGCGGAACCGGTTTGAACAATATGGAGGAATTCGACGAGATCAGCGACGGATATACGGATGATGACGAAGATGACGAGGACGAAGGTTTCTCCTCTCGTCGTGAGGCATCTCGCCCCTCTTCCGGTGCTGGAGCGGGAGCCGCTCAACCGAAATCCCCTAATGATACACCTGTTCTGGATAACTTCGGAACGGATATGACACGTGCCGCCGCAGAAAACCGTCTAGACCCAATTGTGGGACGTGAGAAGGAGATCGAGCGTTTGGCCCAGATATTAAGCCGTAGGAAGAAAAATAATCCGGTATTGATTGGTGAGCCGGGTGTGGGTAAGTCGGCTATCGTAGAGGGATTGGCTTTACGCATTATTCAGCGTAAGGTTTCCCGGGTGTTATTCGATAAGCGTGTGATTAGCTTGGATATGGCTTCTATTGTCGCCGGTACGAAATACCGCGGACAATTCGAGGAACGTATTAAGGCTATCTTGAATGAGTTATCGAAGAACCCGAATATCATCCTCTTTATCGATGAGATTCATACGATTGTTGGCGCTGGTTCCGCTTCCGGATCTATGGATGCGGCGAATATGCTGAAACCTGCGTTGGCTCGTGGTGAGATTCAATGCATTGGCGCTACTACTTTGGATGAATATCGTAAGAATATCGAGAAAGACGGTGCGTTGGAACGTCGTTTCCAGAAAGTGATCGTTGATCCGACTACGGCGGAAGAAACTTTGCAGATCTTGCGTAATATCAAACCTCGTTATGAGGAGCACCATAACGTGATCTATACTGAAGATGCTTTACAAGCGTGTGTAAAATTGACAGAAAGATATATCAGTGACCGTAATTTCCCGGATAAGGCGATCGATGCTTTAGACGAGGCCGGTTCCCGTGTACATATATCTAATATCATTGTTCCGAAAAGTATCGAAGAGCTTGAGGCAAAGATCGAGGATACAAAGAATGAGAAATTAGCGGCCGTGAAATCTCAGAACTTTGAGTTAGCCGCAAGTTTCCGCGATAAGGAGCGTCAGTATTTATTGCAACTGGAGGCCGCGAAAGCTAAATGGGAACAAGAGCTTCAAGAACATCGGGAGACCGTTGATGAAGAGAAGGTCGCTGAAGTTGTTGCCATGATGTCCGGTGTACCTGTTCAACGTATCGCTAAGGCAGAGAATGTCAAGCTTCTGGAAATGGCGGACGTATTGAAAAGTAAGGTGGTCGGGCAGGATGATGCTGTTCAAAAGATCGTAAAGGCAATTCAACGTAACCGTGTTGGCTTGAAAGATCCGAATAAGCCGATCGGAACTTTTATGTTCCTAGGACCGACGGGTGTAGGTAAAACTCACTTGGCCAAGAAGCTTGCTGAATATCTATTTGATTCGGCGGATTCTTTGGTACGTATCGATATGAGTGAATACTTGGAGAAATTCGCTGTTTCCCGTTTGATCGGAGCGCCTCCCGGATACGTTGGTTACGAGGAAGGTGGCCAGTTAACAGAGAAAGTACGTCGCAAGCCCTATTCGGTGGTCTTATTGGACGAGATCGAGAAGGCGCATCCGGATGTATTTAACTTGCTGCTGCAAGTCTTGGATGAAGGCCGTTTGACGGATAGTCTGGGTAGACGTATTGATTTCAAGAATACGATCTTGATCATGACTTCCAATATTGGTACCCGGCAATTGAAAGATTTCGGCCGTGGCGTTGGTTTCAATACCCAGATGGCTGGTGAGCCGGATAAGGATTTCTCCCGTAGCGTGATCCAGAAAGCGTTGAATAAAGCATTTGCTCCAGAGTTCTTGAACCGTGTGGATGATATCATTATGTTCGATCAGCTTGATAAAGCCGCTATTCATAAGATTATTGATATTGAGTTACAGGGTCTGTATCAGCGTGTATCAAATCTGGGCTATGAGTTGTCGATCACAGACGAGGCAAAAGATTTCATTGCGACAAAAGGCTACGATATCCAATTCGGTGCCCGTCCGTTGAAGCGTGCGATCCAGAAGTATCTGGAAGATGAGATGGCGGAGATGATTATCCGTGCCTCAGTAGGTGAAGGCGATACGATTATCGTAGACTTTGATAAGGAAGAGCAGAAAATCACGACTTCGATAAAAAAGAAAGATGCTGAATAAGTTTGTCTATGAATATAGAAGCCGGGCGTGAGTCCGGCTTTTTTTATGTTCGTCCATCTTATTCGTCTGTCATTTTGACACGCAAAAAAAGCATGACCTAATTGAATAGATCATGCTCTTATTTCTTTTTTTACTTAAGTACGCAGGATGAGACTTGAACTCACACGCCGTAACCGGCACTACCCCCTCAAAGTAGCGTGTCTACCAATTCCACCACCTGCGCATTTTAGGAAGGGTGCCCAGAACAGGACTCGAACCTGCACGATCGCAAAACCACTCGCACCTGAAACGAGCGCGTCTACCAATTCCGCCACCTGGGCAATCAATACGAGAAAGAGCGGAAGACGGGACTCGAACCCGCGACCCTAACCTTGGCAAGGTTATGCTCTACCAACTGAGCTACTTCCGCATATACAACCGCTTTGTTCTCGATTGCGAGTGCAAAGGTAGTGATTTCATTGAAACCACCAAGCCTTTGCGTTACTTTTTTATTGGATTTTTTTGACCAATTCCGTAAATAGTTGTGTCATAACAGATGCTGCTTTATTAGCCGCTACGATAACATCGGCACCATCATTTACAAAGTCGTCAGCGAAGTGATAACCTTCGTTCGTGATGACAGACATACCGAATACACGCAAGCCCGCATGACGTGCCACGATTACTTCCGGTACCGTACTCATGCCGATCGCATCTCCCCCGACTTTTCCATAGAAAGCGTACTCGGAAGGAGTCTCGAAGGAAGGGCCTGTCAAACCTACATATACACCTTTCTTTAACGGGATAGATCGGGAGGCGGCTATTTCTTCCACATAGCGGATAAATTCACGATCATAAGCACGGGTCATATCCGGGAAACGAGTGCCGAAATCCTCATTGTTCGGACCGATCAGCGGGTTCGGCATCATATTGATATGATCCCGGATGATCATCAGATCACCTACCTTGAACGTATTATTGATACCTCCAGCGGCGTTCGAGACCAAAAGGTTCTTGATTCCTAAGAGCTTCATTACACGTACGGGAAAAGTGACCTGTTGCATTGTGTAGCCCTCATAGTAATGAAAACGGCCTTGCATAGCCAAGACTTGCTTATCTCCTAGTTTGCCACAAATAATATTCCCCTTATGCCCGGTAGCGGTAGATTTCATAAAATGTGGGATTTCCGCATAAGGTATCACTATAGGGTCTGTTATTTGATCGGCTAAAGAGCCTAAGCCACTACCAAGGATAATGGCGGTCTCCGGGTTACCTTCGATCCGGCTAGCTAAATAGGCGGCCGCTTCCCGATATTGTTCGGTTTTAATCATTTCCATATTTAATCAATTTAACGTTTCATCAAGTTATAAGCTATCTCTGTCGCTTTCCCCATAATCTCGTCCTCTCCCGGTACCTTCTTATTCTCCATCAATATTTTACCATCACAGATAACGGTATCCACGCAACTGCCGTTGGCGGCGTATACAAGATTTGAGACGAAATTGAAGTTCGGGGTAAAAGCGGGGGTGTTGAGATCTATCAAACATAGATCGGCTAAATACCCTTCCTTGATCTGCCCGGCTTTTAAACCGAACATAGCGGCTCCTTCCGCAGTAGCGGCTTGCAGCATCTCATTTGCGGTCAAGGCTTCGGGATCCTTTCGCCAAGCTTTTCCTAACAGGGAAGCCAGCTTCATCGCCTCGATCATATCCAAGTTATTGGAAGAGGAACAACCGTCCGTTCCCAGTCCCACGGTAATACCCAATTGGCGCATTTCCTTAAACTTAAAATGAATACCGGAAGCCAGTTTCATGTTTGAGGCCGGGTTATGTACGACTTTCACCTCGTGATCGGCCAACATACGAAGCTCATCATCATCGATGTAAATTCCGTGAGCGATAATCAAACGTGGTGATAAGATCCCTAACTTATATAGATAACGTACGGGAGACAGTCCGAAATGCTTGATCGAATCCTCCACCTCGCCTTCCGTTTCCGCTAAATGCAGATGAATCGGGATATTATGTTCCATAGCGAATTGATGGCACCATTGCAATAATTCCCCGGATACCGTATAAATGGCATGTGGACCTAGGGCATATTGAATACGCTTGCTATACCCATTCACCTCTTCAACCAGTTTCTCGTTGTGACGTTTGCATTTTTCGGCCTGATCTGTTTGGAAGTGGTCGAAACAAACACCAGCTATCATGCCTCGTAACCCCATTTCCTCGGTAGCATCCGCTGTTCCCCGGAACTTATGATACATATCAAAGAAAGTGGTCGTGCCACTTTTTATCATTTCCAAGCACGCTAATTTCGCTCCCCAATATACATCCTCACGGGTCATTTTCGCCTCATTCGGCCAAATCTTTTGCTCAAGCCATGGCATAAGCGGCATATCATCGCCGAAGCCGCGGAACAAAGTCATGGCAGCATGTGTATGAGCGTTCACGAAACCGGGAATGACGGCTTTACGGCTACCATCCAGTATCTTATCGGCAGGAAAAGACAAACCCTCTCCTATTTGCTTGATCTCTTTTCCTTCGATATAGATATCAATCGTCCTATCGTTAAACAGGACATTCTTTATTAATATACTCATCTTCTTCCTTCTTATTTATATAAACGGTAGAATTCCGCTACCGACTCGATTCCCTTGAAGAAGATATCCAACTCCTGACTCTCGTTGGGCGAATGGATCGCGTTTTGCTCCAAGCCGAATCCCATCAGTACGGTCTTGATACCTAATACCTGCTCGAATGTAGAGATAATAGGAATGCTACCTCCGCGACGAACCGCCAACGGTTTCTTCCCGAATGCGATGCCAACAGCCTTTTCTGCCGCTTGATAAGCTGGCAAGTCTATCGGACAAACATATCCTTGCCCGCCATGGCTGGGCGTAACTTTCACTTTAACATAAGGTGGGGTCACACGAGCTATATACTCCTCAAACATTTGGGAGATCTTGGCATGATCTTGGTGTGGAACCAAACGAGTGGAAACCTTGGCATAAGCCTTTGAAGGCAATACAGTTTTGCTTCCTTCCCCCGTATATCCGCCCCAAATACCACAGATATCGAAAGAAGGCCGACAACTATTACGTTCTAGCGTAGAATAGCCTTTCTCTCCGAAAAGAGCGTCTACCCCGATCGCTTTCTTATATTTTTCCTCGTCGAATGGGATTTGGGCGATCATCTCCCGTTCTGCGGGAGATACATCCTCCACGTCGTCATAAAAACCCGGGATCGTGATGCGTCCATCCACGTCGGTGATATCTGCCATCAATTTGCAAAGTACATTGATCGGATTCGCTACGGCTCCGCCAAAATGACCGGAATGCAAATCGCGGTTCGGTCCGGTTACTTCTATTTCCCAGTAAGCCAAACCACGTAAGCCTGTCGTGAGCGACGGTGTTTCAGCGCTGACCATGCTTGTATCGGAAACGAGGATTACATCCGCTTTCAATAATTCTTTATGTTCCCGGCAAAAATCTTCCAAGCTAGGAGAACCTATCTCCTCCTCTCCTTCGAAAATAAACTTCACGTTACACTGTAACAAGCCTTCTTTAATCGCTGTCTCAAAACCTTTTACTTGAATCATACCCTGTCCCTTATCATCGTCTGCTCCACGGGCCCAAATGCGTCCGTCCCGGATCACCGGCTCGAAAGGTTCACTCTTCCACAATTCCAAAGGTTCGGCGGGCATCACGTCGTAATGAGCGTAAACCAATACGGTCAGAGCTTTGGGAGATACCATTTTCTCGGCGTATACGACAGGATTGCCTTTCGTAGGCATTACCTCGGCCTTATCCGCACCGGAAGACAACAGCACCTCAGTCCAACGCTGGGCACATGTCAACATGTCCGGCTTATTCTCATGCTTGGCGCTGATTGACGGAATGCGGATTAAAGAGAACAATTCTTCAAGAAAACGATCCTTATTGGATTCGATATAAGATTTTACTGACATAGCGTTTTATTTTATCAAGTTTATAAATTGTAGCAAATATAACGAAACAGATGGGGATTGCAAGGAGTTTTATGGGTATTTTAGCCGTGTTACTACAATAGGCGTGCAGTAACACGGCAAGGCGGGTTGCAGTATACGAGAGAGTTTTATCCCATGATCCATTTAGCTCGTTCACCTAATATACGGTACATGAACCAAGTAAACGCCCATGAGATTATGAAAATCAAAAGTGCCATTATGGGTACTTGCAAAGGTATCGGTAAATCAAACTTCCCGATCAAGATAAAGATCGGACCTACGACAAAATAATGTACGATATAGATTCCGAAACCATATTTGGATATTTTCGATAGTTTTTTAGCTATGAGAGTATTATGAATACGTACCTTTTGAAGAAGAATAAATACAGCCGCCGTCATTAAGACTACATTCGGACTACAGAAGGTGAAAAATAACTCCATATCCAATTCTGTTGCCTCGGGATTCGCTGCGGCCGAACTGAATCCACAATAGGTTATGGCATAACCAACCACAAACATGGCTGCGCAAATAGCGAAGGTTTTCCAAATATTCCAATTATTACCTTGTTTTAAGTAATGTCCTAATAGGAGATATCCGTTGAATCCTGCGAAATAATAAAACATGCCGAATTGATTCCACGTCGCTTCCCCGTATAAATATTTGCTGATATAGGCAGACATATAAGGCAAGAAAAGAGATACGAACCATATCCCTAAATAGACCCTCTCTTTGGAACGATCCGCCTTCTCGATCCATGCGGAGAAGAATGGCATATACAGATACAATCCGATGAGTAAATAAATATACCACATATGGTTTTCCTTAAAACTGAAATTGAACGGGATCATGGCGATGTCTTTCAATGCGTCGGATAAGGATTGTGACTCATTTCCTTGCACATAGCAGAAAAACTCACCGATTATCTCTTTCGGCAAACCTAATAGCCCTGTAACCCAAGGGAATATATTGTATAATACAGACCATATCAAAAAAGGAAATAATACCCTATATATTCTCTTTTTATAGAAAACACCTAAAGATTGTTCCCGTATAGGCAATAGTAAAAGTCCCGTCATCATAACGAAAAGAGGAACGGAGGGCCGTAAAAGAGAGCCGTAAACAGCGGCCCAATGTTTATATTCCGGTAAACTTCCGAGTGTAGGTGAGATATAAAAAGGATCTATACAATGTACTCCGATAACCATCAGCATAGCTACGGTTCGTATTACATCGAGCCACACGATATGTGACTGTGTTGTTGCGTTGTTCATGGATTTATGTGTTAAATTTAAAAGATGGGTGACAAAGATAGAGCTTAGTATGAGAATTTTGTTTATCTTTATTGTTAATTTATTGTATCAAGTATTATGGTCAAACGAATTATCATTATTGGCGCTACCTCCGGTATCGGCTATGAGGTTGCTAAGATTTATTGGAAACGAGGATATCAACTGGGATTGGCTGGTCGTCGGGTTGATCGGTTGGAGGAGTTTCGTAAGCAAGATCCGGAGCATATCCAGATAAAGCAGTTGGACGTGACCGCCGAGGATGCCGCTGATCGTTTAGACGAATTAATCCGTGATTTGGGAGGAATGGACATCTTCCTGCTTAGTTCAGGGATCGGCAACCAGAATAAATACTTAGATACTTCCATTGAACAAGCTACGATACAGACGAATGTGACAGGCTTTACGCGTATGGTACTAGCGGCCTATCGTTATTTTTCCAGTCAAGGTGGCGGGCATATATCTGTAATCAGCTCTATTGCCGGAACCAAAGGATTAGGTGTCGCTCCCTCCTACTCGGCTACCAAACGATACCAAAATATTTATATAGACGCTTTAGCCCAACTTTCCCGTATGGAGAAACAGCCTATTACATTTACGGATATCCGTCCGGGATTTGTCCGTACGGATTTATTGAAAGACGGCAGGAATTATCCTATGCTGATGTCTCCCCAATACGCCGCCTTGCGTATCGCTAACGCTATAGACCGGAAAAAGAGAAGGGCGATCATCGATTGGAAATACGCTATCCTTGTCTTTCTCTGGAGACTGATCCCTGAATGGCTTTGGGAACGGCTGCCAATACGGAATTAGGATCGGATATGTTAGAGGTTCATCTTTTTTGCTTCTACATTAGATTTTCTCTTGCGCCGGGAGCATGCTGAAGGACCGCGCCGACTATTTGGCAACTATCCAATTCATCACAATCGCCACATGTATTAAAGCCTTTTCCGGATACACATTTGCGTATTTCACAATAATCACTGCAATACGCAAATTTCACTCCGTCCGCACGACAACCCATACAGTTTATAGTTGCGGCTGTAATTTCGGGCGCATTGTTCATGGCGCTCCACTTTTGGGCGGTTTTTTCTCTTAGCTCATTATCATTCTTAACTGTGGCTATGTGGGCATCGCAACTTTCGCAATCTAATCCGCAACAGGCTATCAATTGTTTCATTATTTAGTTGTCTATTTATTTTCTTGTTTGTTTCTGTCCTTGCTTTTACTTTTCGGCAAACATAATAAAAATTCCTACCTTTGCGCCCAATTACTAATTTTTTAATCTATACAGATGGGTTTATTTATTAAGAAGCCTTTAGCGGATTTGATGACCGAGGCAAATGATTCGGGCAGTAAATCGCTGAAGCGTATCCTTGGCCCGTGGAGTTTGATCGCCTTAGGTGTCGGTGTTATTATCGGTGCCGGATTGTTCTCCATTACGGGTGCGGTGGCCGCCGGGTATACGGGGCCTGCCATTACTTTATCTTTCGCTATCGCCGCCTTGGGCTGTTGTTTCGCCGGGTTATGTTACGCCGAGTTCGCATCCATGATCCCGGTGGCAGGTAGCGCATATACCTATTCGTATGCCACGATGGGTGAGTTGGTCGCTTGGATTATCGGTTGGGATTTGGTGCTCGAGTATTGCGTGGCCGCTACGACCGTTAGCATAAGTTGGAGTCGGTATTTGGTCGTTTTTCTGGAAGGATTCGGAGTGCATTTACCGCAAGCCTTGACGGCTTGCCCTTGGGATGGCGGTATCGTGAATATCCCGGCTTTCGTGATCGTGGTGTTAATGAGTATTTTGTTGATACGAGGGACGGAAGGCAGTTCTATCTTCAATGGGATTATCGTATTCTTGAAAGTCTCCGTAGTCTTGGTGTTCGTAGTCTTGGGATGGAAATATATCCGTATGGAGAATTATACGCCTTATATACCCGCTAATACGGGGACCCTAGGCGAGTTCGGTTTCTCCGGTATCCTACGAGGGGCGGCTATCGTATTCTTTGCTTTCCTCGGTTTCGACGCTGTAAGTACGGCGGCACAGGAAACCAAGAACCCGAAACGGAATATGCCGATCGGTATCTTGATGTCATTAGTGGTTTGTACTATATTATATATGTTGTTTGCCCACGTGATGACCGGAGTCGTACATTACTCAGCGTTTGCTGGCCAGAATGGAATCGCTCCTGTGGCAATAGCTATCGATCATATGGGGCAAATGGATGCTTCTGGTGTGATTCGTCCGGATTACCCTTGGATGAACCGGGCGATCGTAATAGCTATTTTACTGGGGTATTGCTCGGTTATCATGGTAACGTTATTAGGACAGAGCCGTGTATTCTTGAGTATGAGCCGGGATGGGCTGCTCCCTCCCTTATTTTCCCATATCCATGAGAAATTCCGCACGCCGGCACGAAGTAATTTCCTGTTTATGTTATTGGTCGGTGCATTGGCAGCTTTCGTTCCGGCGAGCGTAGCGGGCGAGATGTGTAGTATCGGGACTTTGTTCGCCTTTACGCTAGTTTGCGCCGGGGTATTGATTGTCCGTAAGACAATGCCGGACGCTCCCCGGTCTTTCAAGACCCCGTTGGTTCCGTTCGTGCCTATCGCCGGTATCATAACTTGTCTGGTAATGATGCTTTTTCTCCCGGCTGATACATGGATTCGTTTGGTATTATGGATGTTAACCGGTCTGGATATATATGTCTGCTATGGAATCAAACATAGCAAACTGGAACATATGCAGAAACATCGCTCGGGACAGACCACATTGGATATGATCGGTATTACCCTATCCGTGCTTTGCGTGATCACGGGGCTTTGGCACCAGCAAACCGTGGGATGGGGCGAGAGCAAAATCTTATTGATTATCTCATTCGTATTCGCTTTTACGCATCTAGCTTTCTATCTTTACAGACTCGGGAAGCAGTTTACGAGCCTTACCCGTTAGCGATTCAGCACGATTATGTCTCGATGGCTCACGCGACTAGTCCCGATGGTCAATACCAGTAGTGGTGAAGGCTTATGCGAGTAGTCGCGTTGACCTTCACCACTACTGGCGTACTATACCACTTCCTTTAATACGATTTATCGGATTCTAGCTCTTAAAAGTAAGCCTCTTATTCATCATAAAATTAACGGCTCCGTAAACGAAAAGTCCAAGGAACTGACCCAGATATTCATTTAGATCGATCACCTCCACCATTAAAAGCAAGAATATGAATTGAGTAGCGTAAGCGCAACCAAAAGCGATTAGGAATAAAGGAATCTCCTTCCAGAAATTACCTTTCCCGGAAGAAAATACCCAGTATTTACTCCAAAAGAAGTTATTCACCAAGGCAGCCACATATCCAGCCATGTTCGACCACAAGTAATTACAATCCAGAATATCCATTAATATCCAGATTACCAATGCGGTGATCAAAGCGTTAGAAGAACCTACAATGGCGAAACGAAGAATACGAACAGATTCCTTCATGCTGTTAATTATACGTTTCGAATGACAAATATACGGGTTTATTTCTATATTTGTGCTGTACTTTTGATCAAGTATGTAACATTCTTAAAACAATTATGAGTATGATTAGACTAAATGTATTTATTCAAGTAAGTGAGGAGAATCGTCCAGCCGCATTGGAGACAGCGAAAGAATTGGTTGAAAAGTCTTTGAAAGACAATGGCTGTATAGCTTATGATATTTTCGAGAGCTCTACTCGTAGTGATGTATTGATGATTTGTGAGACGTGGAAAGACGCTGAATCCTTATCAGCTCACGAAAAAGCTGAGCATTTCGTAACGTTGGTTCCTAAATTGCAAGGATTAGGTGCGATGAAACTTGAGAAATTTACATTTTAAGGGTTTTATGTAGGCTTATTATTATAAGCTTGAGCATGCTAAAAAATCATAGTTATGAATCCTTCAACTTATAACTATGAATGAAAGAAAACATAACTATGATTTTTTTAGTGTTATCGCTCGTTGATTGAGATATATTCCCTATCGTCCAAAACGTTCTTGTAAGCCGGACGGATGATGCGTTTTCCGTCAAAGTTCAACTCCTCGATACGGTGAGCGGTCCAACCCACGATTCGGGCCATGGCGAATAAAGGCGTATAGATTTCCTGTGGCAAACCGATCATCTCATAAACGAATCCAGAATAGAAGTCCACGTTCGAGGAAACCCGTTTCTTAGTTCCTTTATGCTTGGCGAAACATTCGATCGCTCTTTCCTCTAATAACTCAAGGAAGGCGAATTCCTCAGAGCGACCTTTCTCTTTTGCCAGATCACGAGCCAGTTCCTTTAATACGACCGCACGGGGATCGGAAATCGTATAGACCGCATGGCCGATACCATAGATCAAGCCTGTCTTGTTATAAGCCTCTTTGTTAAGCATCCGCATGAAATAAGTATCGATCTCGTCCACGTTCTTCCAATCCGCGATATTCTCTTTTAAATGATGGAACATATCTACTACCTGAATATTGGCGCCTCCGTGCAACGGGCCTTTCAATGAGCCGATACCAGCTGCGATAGATGAGTACGTATCCGTTCCCGTAGAACTAGTGACGCGTACCGTGAACGTAGAGTTATTACCACCACCATGTTCTGCTTGCAATACCAAGAGCAAATCCAACGTACGTGCGTCCAGATCCGTGAAATCACGTTTCAGCATGTGAAGGAAATTTTCTGCGATCGATAAGTTCTCGTGCGGATGACGGATGTGTAAAGAACGCCCCTGTGTGCTATGACGATAAATATTGTAGGCATAAGCGATAATCGTCGGGAACTTAGAGATCAATTCAATAGATTGACGCATTAAGTTATCTCGGGAGGTGTCGTCCGGGTTTGCGTCGAAGGTATACATCTCCAATACGCTACGAGCCAATATATTCATGATGTTCTGTCCTTCCAGATCCAGAATATTCATCTTGGTCTTTTGCTCCAAGGGCATATTATCGTTCAACAGTTCTTTAAAGGCTGATAATTCCTCTTTATCGGGGAGTTTACCAGAAAGTAATAAATAAGCCACTTCCTCAAAACCGAACCGTTTTTCCTTGATGAAATCACGCGCTAAATCCTCTACGTCGTAACCTCTATAGAATAACTTACCGGGGATCGCTTTAAGACCGCCCTCTGGCAAGCGTTCGTATCCTACTACATTACCGACTTGGGTCAATCCTACTAACACGCCACTACCATCCTCGTTACGAAGGCCACGTTTCACATTATACATCGGGAAAAGTTCGTTGTCGATCTTGCAAGCCTCTCTGGCAGCCTCGGACAATTTGTAAATTAAATATTCTTTCTTCAACATGACTATACTAATTTAATTGTTTCGATAATAGAGATGATACGATCACCAAATTCTTTGGTGCCGAGAGATTTGCCGTTCGGCATAAAACGAGCCAAGTCATGAGTGGCCTCTCCAGCGGAGAAAGCTTGCTCCATAGCGGATGTAATCAGGTTAGCCGCATCACTCCATCCCATATATTCCAGCATCATCACGGATGATAATAATAAGGAAGAGGGGTTTACGAGATTCTTTCCCGCGATATTCGGAGCGGTTCCATGTGTTGCCTCGAAGATCGCATGACCACTGTTATAGTTGATATTAGCGCCGGGAGCAATGCCAATGCCACCTACCATCGCCGCTAATTGATCGGAGATATAATCGCCGTTCAGGTTCAAGGTAGCGATCACGGAATATTCTTCCGGAATTAATAGAGTGTTTTGCAAGAAAGCATCGGCTATGACATCCTTGATAATGATTTTACCGGCCTTTGAAGCTTCCACTAAGGCGGTATTGGCCGCTTCCTCGCCTTGCTCTTTCTTGATCTTCTCATATTGAGGCCATGTGAAAGTGAGATCCGCAAACTCCCGTTCCGCTAAAGCGTATCCCCATAGTTTGAAACCACCTTCCGTGAATTTCATGATGTTACCTTTGTGTACCAAAGTCACGCTCGGTAACTGATGCAATATCGCGTATTCGATAGCGGCACGCACCAGACGCTCCGTACCTTCCACAGAAACCGGCTTGATGCCGAAAGAGGAAGTTTCCGGGAAACGTATTTTCTTCACTCCCATTTCCTCGGTGAGGAACTTCAATAACTTTTGTGCCTCCGGAGTCCCTTGTTGCCATTCGATTCCGGCATAGATATCTTCCGTATTCTCACGGAAGATATACATATTCACTTTCTGCGGCTCCTTTACCGGAGATACGACTCCTTTAAACCAACGAACCGGACGGAGACAAACATATAAATCCAACGTCTGACGGAGGGCCACATTTAATGAACGGATACCTCCACCAATTGGAGTTGTCAACGGTCCCTTAATACCGACGATGCATTCACGGAATGCTTCCATAGTCTCATCGGGAAGCCAACTTCCGGTTTGCTTAAACGCCTTTTCGCCGGCTAAGACCTCTTTCCATTCGATGGAACGGGTTCCGTTGTAAGCTTGCTTGATGGCAGCGTTTACTATCTTTTGGCTAACGGGAGTGATCTCATGCCCCACGCCATCTCCTTCAATATAAGGGATTGTCACGTGATCCGGAACGAAAATATGATTACCTTTCTTTGTTATCTTACTCATGATATCAAGATTTTTTGTTTGTCTTAGTGAGCTGTATTTAAAGCGGAACCCGCCTTGAACCATTTAATTTGTAAATCATTATACGTATGGTTAACCGGGAATGATTCTTGCGTACCATCCGCATGAAGAAGAACGGCCGTCAACGGTTTGCCCGGCTGAAAATCTTTCAATCCGATGATCGAGATATGGTCATTCTCGCAGATCTTGCTGTAATCCTCCTTATCGGCGAAAGTCAATGCTAACATACCTTGTTTCTTCAAGTTTGTCTCGTGGATACGGGCAAAACTCTTGGCTAGGATCACTTTTACATTTAGGAAGCGAGGCTCCATGGCTGCATGTTCCCGGGAAGAGCCTTCACCGTAGTTTTCTTCCGCTACGACGATCGAGGAAATACCATTTGCCTTGTATTGTTTCGCTACGGCAGAAACTGCTTCATATTCATTGTTCAGTTGATTCAATACAGAGTTTGTCTTCCCGTTGAAAGCGTTTACGGCTCCCATCAACATATTATCCGATATATTTTCCAAATGCCCACGGAAACGTAACCATGGACCGGCCATCGAGATATGATCCGTCGTACATTTACCTTCAGCCTTGATAAGAAGGGGCATATTCGTGAAATCCTCTCCATTCCAAGGAGCGAAAGGCTTTAATGCTTGTAGGCGGTTGGATTCCGGATCGATGTTCACCACTACGTTCTTACCCGTAGGTGCCAGATAGCCGTTATCCTTTACATCGAAACCTTTCGGCGGGAAATCCGTGCCTTTCGGTTCTTTCAGTTTCACTTCCTTACCATCCTCTGTCTTCAAGGTATCGGTCAAAGGATTGAAACATAGATCACCTGCGATGGTCAAGGCCAGTGTCAGTTCCGGAGAAGCGACAAAAGCATGTGTATTCGGATTACCGTCCGCACGTTTAGCGAAGTTACGATTGAATGAAGTAACGATCGAATTCTTACGGGTATTATCATCCGTATGACGTTTCCATTGTCCGATACAAGGACCACAGGCATTCGCCATAATGGTTGCGCCAATCCGTTCAAAATCACCGATAATACCATCTCTTTCCGCCGTATAACGGATTTGCTCGGAACCCGGGTTGATGATCAAGGGTGCCGCTACCGGTATTTTATCCTCATAAGCTTGGCGAGCAATGGATGCCGCACGGCTTAGATCTTGATAAGAAGAGTTGGTACAGGAACCGATTAATCCGACCTCCATCTTTCGGGGATAGCCATTCGCTTTTACTTTTGCGGCAAACTCCGAGATAGGCGTAGCCGCATCCGGCGTGAACGGACCGTTGATATGCGGCTCCAATTCGGAAAGGTTAATAACGATTACACGATCGTAAAACTTATCTGGCTCGGCACGAACGTCCATATCCGCTTCCAGATATTCACCGATAGCTTCGGCCCAGCTCGCTACCTCGTCCCGTCCCGTGGCACGAAGATATTGAGCCATTGTATTATCGAATGGGAATAAGGAAGTAGTCGCTCCTACCTCGGCACCCATATTACAGATCGTAGCTTTTCCGGTCGCTGAGATTGAGGCGGTGCCCGGACCGAAATATTCGATGATAGCGTTCGTCCCACCTTTTACGGTTAAGATACCCGCCAACTTCAGAATCACGTCCTTCGGCGAGGCCCAACCATTCAAACTACCAGTTAACTTAACACCAATTAGTTTCGGCATCTTCAGTTCCCATTCCATTCCGGTCATGACATCCACGGCATCGGCTCCTCCTACTCCGATAGCGACCATTCCAAGTCCTCCGGCATTCGGGGTATGTGAATCTGTTCCTACCATCATACCGCCGGGGAACGCATAATTCTCCAATACCACTTGATGGATAATGCCTGCTCCGGGTTTCCAAAAACCGATTCCATATTTATCGGAGACCGATTTCAAGAAATCATAGACCTCGCTATTGCTTTTGGTAGCCGTATCGATATCCGTCTTGGCTCCCATATTCGCTTGGATCAAATGGTCGCAATGCACGGTAGCCGGTACTGCGGATTTTTCTTTTCCGGCGTTCATGAATTGTAAGAGCGCCATCTGAGCGGTGGCATCTTGCATAGCCACACGGTCGGGACGGAAATTCACATAATCCTCACCTCTTTTGAAAAGGTGAGTCAAGCTTTCATCGTATAGATGCGCATATAAGATTTTCTCAGCCAAGGTCATCGGGCGACCACCGATACGTTCGCGGGCTGTGTCCACTCTTCTGGGGAAATTTGCATAGAAATTTCTAAGCATGTCAATGTCGTACACCATATTCATATTCGTTTTTTATTGTAAGCCTTTTCGCAAATATATTTATCTATAACCAGCTAAAATGTAATAAATAAGACATCTGCCAATGAGTCTTTGTTTTTATTATCAACAAATATATAATATAATGAAATACAATTTGTTCGATAATTTCTATGAGGTTATAGAGGTTATTTATAATCTCCCGGATAATTTGAAAAACGGGCTAATCGCACGTTTATTAATAAAACGTACCATTAGCCCGTTTTGTTCAAGCCTTGGAGCTGTTTTTTCTACTTATCGAGACTTTCTTTCCATCTTTGGGCATAACTATGCAAAATAGATGCGATACCCTCTCCGATCCGGACATAATCTTCCCGTTTAAGGTTGGCTAAAGATGCGCGGATAGACCATTCGGGAGCGTCAAAACCTCCTCCGTTCAGTAAAACCAAGGAAGTTTCCTGTGCCAGACGGAAAACGACATCCAGAGGTTCGTAATTCTTTTTTAGATATGCCACGAAATCATCTCCATAGAATTTCTTAGCCCAGACAAGCATATCGATCTCACTATAATATCCCGCACGCAAAGGGTCGTCTAATAAGGTGAATCCGGTGCTTTCCCACAATGTGTGTAAACGCTCGTGGATCATATCCTGCATCCTTTTCTTATAGGTATTTTCCGCATCTAATAGAGCGAAAGACGCAAACAGAGACATTTGTGTTTGTTGTGGCAAGGAAAGACCGGCCGTATGATTCAAGGCTACTTGACGGCTATCGGCTACAATACGGTCAATAAAGCGGATATCCTCGGGATGTAAGGATAGACTGCTATATCGTTTTTTTAGAAGCTCCTGTTTATCTCTTGGCAATTCACGGATCATCCGGTCGTAAATATTATCTTGATGTAAAGCGATTACCGCCAATCTCCATCCGGTTGCCCCGAAATATTTGGAGAAAGAGTAGACACATAACGTATTCTTTGGTAATTCGGCCATCATCGAGCGAAAATGCGGAATAAATGTCGCATACACATCATCCGTAATAATCATAAGGTTGGGATTGTCGTTCCGTACGATCTCAACGATCCTATTCATCAATGCTTTTGTCAATCCGTATGAAGGCGGGTTGCTCGGGTTTGTTATGAAAGCGGCTTTCACGCTAGGATCTTTCAGGACATCTAAATCCTTTTCTTGATATTGCCACGTGTGATAGCCGTCTTTTGTCATCTTCAAGGCTTTTATCTCTATGACATTAAAAAGATAACGGGCCTGTTCCGGAATCTCTATATAAGGAGTGAATACCGGAGCGAAGAGAACGATCTTGTCTCCCTTATTCAACAAGAAATTCTGCTGCAAGGAATCGAAGATATAACACATAGCAGCGGTTCCGCCCTCGGTAGCGAAAAGGTCGAATATTCCCTCGGGAGGCTGGTTATCACATAATTCTTGGTCTAAATAATCCCGCACGAGCATTTCCGTATATTTCAAGATACGATCGGGAACCGGATATTGATCACCAATGACACCTTCCGCCCATTCGTATACAAGCTCATTTTCATCTACACCTTTTTCCGTGACCAGATATTCATAGGTACCCTTCAATAAAGTAGCGCCGGGAGATTGCGCATGTTTCTTTAGAAACTGTACGAAGCGAGACGCGACCCTTTTGCGATTGGGAACCCCTGCGGCTCCGGCCATCTCGTCTGCCAATTCGGTTTCCCGCTGGCATTCCTCCAAGGCGAACTGCCCTAATAGGAAGAATGCCTCCCGTGGAACCGTACTGATCCAGTTTGGATTTCCCCTTCCTGCGTTCAGCATGATGTGCGTACTTTTACGAGCGCTTTCATCCGCTAACTCTATCAAGATGTTCTTTAGCTCGAAAGGGCTAATCTCCGACATCTTTTTCTCATATTCTCTCGTGACATGTATTTTCTTCTTGTCCATACATTATATATATTACATGATTAGCACAATAACGACACCCCAGATGATTAATAAAGTATTACCCACCGCATAGGTAACGGTATAGCCTAAGGCTGGAGTCTCACTTCCTACGGCATCTTCCACCGCTCCTAATGCGGCAGTTGTTGTACGTGAACCCGCCGTACAACCTAAAGTAATAGCCGGGTGGAACTTAAAAACGTAACGTCCCATCAGAATACCGATGATAAGCGGGATAGATGTCGCTAAAGCACCGATAATAAATAAACTTATACCGACTTCCTTCAATCCGGTCACGAAACTGGGACCTGCCGTGATACCGACTACGGCGATAAACATATTCAATCCCAAATTATTTAATATCCAGACGGAAGGCTCCGGAATACGCCCGAAGGTCGGATGCTTAGAACGAAGCCATCCAAAGACGAGCCCGGCTATCAGAGCACCTCCACTCGTACTTAGGCTAATCGGGACACCCCCGAAATGAATCGCGAGCGAACCTAAAATTCCCCCTAAGAAAATACCGATACCCACGAAAATCAAATCGGTCTGATTGGTTGGGCGATCGGGATATCCTAAAGCCGTCGCCGCTTTATTTACCTCTGATTTCATGCCTACCAATTCCAGCATATCACCGGAATCTATCACCGTAGCGGCCAAGACCGGGATATTGATACCCGCACGCCTTACGGACTTGATGCTAACACCATGCATGAACGATTGATTGCGTAAATAGCAGATCTTTTTCCCCACGTATTCCTTATGGATCACTAGTACGGGTAACGTCTCTGCCGGAAAATCGAGCAATTCAATGTCATTGACCTCGTCGCCAATCCAGTTCTCCTCTCCGATCACGAATTCCCGGCGACCGCTTAGGACAACCTCATTTCCGGTATGTAAAACCAAATCCGGTTTAACATCGGTTACTACATTATTAATACGGACACGCTCCACGAACAAATGCCGTCCCAATTGGTCTAAATATACCTCCAACTGCTTTATGCTTTTGCCATCCTTGAACCATTCATTACTAATCTTATAGGCCCGGAAAGTTACCGGACGGGCGGCAGGCATAAAGCCCGGTTGCTCGCTCTCGTCGTTATTTCCCATTTTAGCCTCTAGCTCTTTACACGCTTTTTTCACGTAGTCGAGTCCTCCTAAAAGACGTGGCCCGATATCACTCACTAACCATGCGGATCCTGCCGTACCGAAAATATAAGTTACCGCATAGGCCACGGGCATTACATTTACCATAGCGCTTTTATCCGTATCGCTAATATTCATCTGTCCGATCGTATCTTCGGCAACACCTAATACTGCCGACATCGTCTGTGAGCCCGCCAATAATCCTGCGGCCTCGCCTGCGTTATATCCCATAAGTTTCGCTAACAAAAAAGGAGCGATCAAACAAAATATACACATGACGGCGGCGAAAAGCATTTGGGGAAGACCCTCCTTTTTCAATCCCCGGAAGAACTGTGGCCCAACGCTATATCCTACAGCGAAGAGGAACATCAAGAAAAAGACGGACTTTAACGGTCCGTTTATATCGATTTTTAATTGCCCGATCAATACACCGACCAATAATACGCTGGTAACCGTTCCCAGCGTGAACTTCTTTATCTTAAACTTGCCAATCCAGAAACCGAGAGCTAAGGTTATGAAAATAGCTAGCTCCGGATAATGTTGAAGTAAATTAGTGATCCATTCCATATCTATTTATTTGATGTTAAACAAAAAAGATGCTATTGGAACAGGGATTCTTTGAAAGATGTTGTTACTTTTCGGGATTATTTATATAAATTTGCGACCGCTTAGGTGATAGAGTTTGTCTACCGACAACTCTATAAAAGGGAATCCGGTTAGAATCCGGAACAGTGCCCGCTACTGTGAAGCTCTTGAAAAGGAAAGCGTTCTGCTATGCCACTGTCTTAAGAAAGATGGGAAGGTTGCTTTCCGAGCCAGTCAGGAAACCTGCCAAGCGAAGTAATGATTAATTCCTCCCGGGGTTAGGAGTAATTAAGAGGATAGAAATATCACCTATATCTAAAAGATGTTGGAGACGGAATAATACGTTGTCTCCGTGGGATTGATATGTAATCTAATTATTAATATATTCATATGATGAGGAAACACTTACTATCTTTCTTCTTGCTGGTCATCAGCCTAGTTTGTCGTGCGCACGATGGCGAGAATTTTGTAGCATCCGATTTATTCGCCTCTTTACAACCGGGCGATAAGGCCGCTTTATTGATGGTACATTTTGGAACAACCCATGATGATACCCGTGCCTTGACAATCGACGCGATCAATCAAAAAGCGAAAGAAGCTTTCAAAGATGTTGAGTTGCGTGAGGCATGGACTTCTCGCATTGTAATGCGCCGCTTAAAAGCTCGTGGCGTAGAGAAACTGAACCCGATCGAGGCCTTGGAAAAATTAAAGACTGATGGTTATACACATGTCTTGATCCAATCCACGAATATAATCGAAGGTATCGAGATGGAATCCTTACGTAAGGATGTTGCCACCATGAAATCTTCTTTCAAGGAGATTCGTATCGGTAATCCTTTATTGTATACACCGGAGGATTATGAGGCGGTAATCGTCGCTATCACAAAAAATGGGGCGAAAGAAGGCGCTACTTTATTGGTAGGCCATGGCACTTATACACCGGCGACGGCTCAATATGCCATGTTGGATTATATGTTGAAGGAGAAGGGATTCAAGGATTATTCCGTAGGAACCATCGAGGGCTATCCTACTTTTGATACGATGGTAGCCCAAGTAAAGGCCAATGGAACGAAGAAAGTCTTGTTGATGCCATTTATGTTTGTTGCCGGAGACCATGCGAAAAACGATATCGCCGGTGATTGGAAAGAGGAACTGGAAAAGAAAGGCTACGAGGTAAGCGTATTTATGGAAGGTCTGGGACAGAATCCGGATATTCAGAATATCTTCATCGAACATGCCCGTTTCATGGCTAAACATAAGATGATCGATATCGTTGATAAGAAGAAAGCTTATGCGGTAGAGAAGGACTAAAAAAGTTCTCCAAATCTATGTTTTATTCCTTTCGGAAGAAAAAGTGATTCCTTCCGAAAGAAACTAAATTTTCATTCGAAGGGAAATGGAATTTCTTTCGAAAGGGATTTCACATGCATACAATAAACAATTATAAAGCTAAATATATGAAAAGAGTTTTGACAATCTTACCGTTGACAGCCTTATGTATCAGTACGATGCAGGCACAGCACAAGAATGAGTACACGAATTTCGCCGATACGACATTCAATATTCAAGAAGTCGTAGCGACCGCCGCACGCAAGCCACGTCCACAAATCACGAAGTTGGACGTGCCTATGAAATATCTTCCTATTTCAATTAATAGCATTACGGCGAGTAGTTTGGAGTTGAGAGGTATCCGTAATATCCAAGATGCGGTACGCTTTATGCCGGGCGTACGATTCCAGACATCTTATGGCGCATTTCAACAATTGTCGATCCGTGGTTTCGATCATTCTATCATGATGATAGACGGTATCCGCGATGAACGTTCGGCCATAAACAACTCTTATCCCGTACCCGATCTATCCTGTATCGAGTCTATTGAATTATTAAAGGGACCGGCTTCCGTACTTTACGGACATTCAGCCGTAGGCGGAACCTTGAATATCGTTCGTAAATCCCCGTCAGAGAAACAGAGCGTTAATGCCCGATTGGCCTACGGTAGTTACGAGAATAAAGAGGCGACACTTGGCATGGGCGGTAAATTGGTCGGTCCGGTCAATTATTACGCCAATGTCAACTTTTCCGATCAAGAGGGCTGGCGTGATAATGGCAACCGTCGCTTTTCCGGTTATCTGGCATTGCAAGCTAAAATGACGGAACGTGACATATTAGATGTTCGTGGAGGTTTTAACCGCGACTTCTATGGGACGGAGATCGGTCTTCCCGATTTAATGGCAAATGATGTATATAATACGCAAACAGGACAGTTATATCTCCATAAAAATGATATGCTACCGGGACTTGACCGTGAGGCTCGTTACAATAACGAGTCCGACTTTATGAAGAATCACGCTTGGAACATATCGACGCAGTATACACATACTTTTTGGAACGGCGCAAAACTAACAGATCGCCTTTCTTACAATAACGACGATATCAACTATTTTGGGACGGAAGCCCTCGACTATCTCGAAAGTGATGATCCGATCTATGATCATTATTATATGAAAAACGGCCAGAAAAAATATATCTGTTTGGACAGTGTATATCTTTCTTTCCCGCTTCGCTTCTCCCATATAGCCAAGACGGTAGCCAATACGCTCGAGCTAAGCGGTAAATTCAGGACGGGTGAGATAAAGCATACGTATATGGGAGGTTACTCTTTCGTCGCCTTGAATCGTACCAGCTATTCGGGCTATAATTTAGGAGATGATGTTCAGGGTCCCGGCCTTTATTCGCATGTATCCGTTTATGATCCGCATAGCATGGGATATATGACCAGTAAATTCTCGAAAGCAACGGTTACGCATCATTATTCCAACAGCCTTTATCTTCAAGATATGGTTGAGTTCAACGAGCAATGGAAGGTATTAGCCGCTCTACGTTACGACTTTTTCCGTTATATGTCCGCCAGCGCTACAACTCCTACCGGACGACGTGAGTATGAGGAGCATTCAAGCTTCAATATGATAAAGAATAAGGCGTTGACTTATCGTTTCGGAGCGGTCTATCTGCCCCATCCGAATACATCCATTTATGCGTCTTTCGCCTCTTTCTTCAAGCCGATCCGTACGTTCTATCAAGATAACGTCATTTATGTAGGAGGTGATGGAAATCGTTTCGAGCCTGCTCGCAATGAGGAAGTATTTAAGCCGGAGAAAGGATACCAAGCCGAGGTGGGTCTTAAATATCAATTGAACAATATATTAAGCGCCAATGCCAGCTTGTTCTATATCCGGAAGATGAACAGTACGGCTACGTTGACCAACAACTATCAAGTGGAGGTAAACGGCGAGACTACCACGATGAGCGTAATCGGACAGGTGGGTGTACAAGATTCCAAGGGTTTTGATTTTGATGTCACTCTTTCTCCGGTAAGCACCTTAGCGCTGACGATCGGTTATGGATTGAACGACTCCAAGATCCGGGAGATGAAAGAAATAAAGGATCCGGAATTGATCGAGGCTATCTATGGCAATAACCCGGATGAGACAAAGCAACAATTGAATAGCCAAGAAGGAAACTGGCAGAGCAACGTACCGAACCAGACTTTCTACGCATACGGCAGTTATACCATCCCTCGGGGTGTCTTGAAGAATCTGGAATTTCACTTGAGTAGCAGTTATACCGGTAAAGTATACCGTAATACGTCAAACAACTCTTGGTTCGATCCGTATTGGGTTACCGATTTCGGTATGTCTTATTTGTTGAACAACAATATTCACCTTACATTCAACCTGAATAACTTGTTTGACAACAATTATTATAACCAAGCGCTCGGACAACAGATGGTGCCAAGCATGCCTCGTAATTTCCAAGTGGCTATCTCCTATACATTATAATATATAGAACATACGCTCATGAATCTATTGACAAAGATCATGCAATTTATACACAGGATACTGGGCACGGCGCTCAGTATCCTGTTTCTCGTTTGGTTTCTATCGGGATTGGTGATGATCTACCATACGTTCCCTCGGGCGGACCGGGCCGATAAACGGGCGAAGATGGATATTCTCTCTCCGGAGAATCTTCCTTCGTTAGACCAGATAGAGAAACGTTTACCGCGGAACGAGCGGATAAGCCATGTTACCTTAAACAGCTATTTGGGACAAACTGTTTTTCATATCCGGACGGGGAAAGGGAGCTATGATATTCCTGCCGACTCGACTGAAAGATTACCCGTAATCGACTGGAATCGTATCCAACGTGTGGCATCACTATGGAATACCTCTTCCATAGCGAAGGTAGATTCCTTGTACACCTTGGACCAATGGATTCCATTCGGTCGTTTAAAAGAAGAATTTCCGATCTATAAATTCCATTTCTCCGATCCGGAACGACATGAATTATACATATCCTCTAAATCCGGGGAGGTTTTGCAATATACGGATAAAAACAGTCGCTTCTGGGCTTGGCTCGGGGCGATCCCTCATTGGGTTTATTTCACTTCCTTGCGGCAAGACGCTGAATTATGGATAAAGGTAGTTGTCTGGTTATCCGGAATCGGGTGCGTTATGTGTATCGCCGGGATCTATTTGGGAATACGGGATTTCCGGTTAGCGAGGAGACGTCGTTTGATTTCCCCTTATAAGAAGTTCTGGTATAAATGGCATCATATTCTTGGGGTGTTATTCGGTTTATTTGTCCTTACCTTCTGCTTTAGTGGTATGATGTCTTTGGCTCGTGTACAGGACTGGGGGTTGAAAGCCAAGCTCGATATAAACCCAGTTCAAGAACTGCGGAAGATGGCTCCTTCCCCACTCGATTATCCGTTGGATTACAGGGCGGTCATACAAGCCTATCCCGGCCAGATCCGTCAATTGGAATGGAGTAGTTTTGGTGATATACCCTTTTACATCGTACAAACAGACACGAAGGATATTGTCGTGAACGCAAATAAGAGTGACGGGATATCTTTATTGAACCTGCGACCGGAAGAAATCCGTTCCGTATTGTCTCAGATACATGGTATCGGGACCACGGCTGATATCAAACTGTTGGATGCTTATGATACGTATTATATCTCACGAAAAAGGAATTTAGAACTCCCGGTCTGGAAAGTATCTATTCAAGACGTGGATAATAGTTGTTATTACATTAATCCCCGTAATGGACAATACCGTTATGTAAATACGCCGTCTCGTTGGAACCATTGGATGTATCCGGCATTGCATAGCTTGAATCTGAAATTCTTGGTAGATCATCCGGTCTTATGGAATATCGTGATGTGGGGAACCATGTTGGGAGGCACGTTCGTTTCCTTATCCGGTGTATGGCTTGCGATAAAATATATCAGGCGAAAAGCGAGAAGAAAGAAGTAAAGCCTGTATATTTGTATTATATTTATTGAGAACATTGTATTATAAAATAGATTTGAATGAATAAAGGCAAGATTATAGTCGCCGGAATCGGCCCCGGTAGCGAGGCCGATATAACGCCTGCGGTTTTGGCCGCTATCCAAAGCTCGGATGTCATCATAGGATATAAATATTATTTCCGTTTTATCACCCACTTGCTTCGTGAGGGAACGGAATGTATAGATACAGGTATGAAACGTGAGCAAGCTCGTGCCGAGCAAGCTTTCGCTTATGCCAACGAGGGAAAGACGGTTTGCGTGATCAGTTCCGGTGACGCCGGTATTTATGGCATGACTCCTCTGATTTATGAGATGAAGAAAGAATCCGGAAGCGAGATCGAGATCGAGTCGTATCCGGGCATCAGCGCTTTCCAGAAAGCTGCGTCCTTGCTTGGCGCTCCTATCGGACATGATTTCTGTGTGATTTCCCTCTCAGACTTGATGACTCCTTGGGAACTGATCGAGAAACGGATTCACGCGGCGGCCATGGCCGATTTTGTTACGGCGATCTATAATCCAAAAAGCGAGGGACGTTATTGGCAACTCTATCGCTTAAAAGAATTGTTCCTGCAAGAACGCAAGCCGGAGACTCCGGTCGGTTATGTACGTCAGGCCGGACGGGAGGAGCAAGAAGTATTCGTCACTACGCTCGCAGATCTGGACCCCGAGCAGATCGATATGTTTACGGTAGTCTTGATCGGAAACTCACAAACATATCTTTCCGGGAATCATATGATCACTCCCCGGGGATATTATGGCGAGATCAAACAAAAGAAAATGGATACGGGTATCGGACAGGATATCATGATCCGTAGTTTCCGTACGATCGAGAAGGAATTGAAAAACCAAAAGATCCCGTTGGATAAGAAATGGGCGTTACTCCATGCCATTCATACGACGGCCGATTTCGATATGGAAAATATCCTTTATGCCGACCCGGATGCTGTCTCTACATTATATAATAAGATCAGCGGCGGGGAAGTTCCTACGATCATCACCGATGTAACGATGGCCGCTTCCGGCATTCGTAAGGGAGCTTTGCGACGTCTGGGTGTCGAGGTGAAATGCTACCTTCAAGACGAGCGGGTCGCTGAGATGGCTTCGAGCAAAGGAATTACCCGTACCCAAGCCGGTATTCGCCGGGCCGTGGAAGAGCATCCGACCGCTCTGTTTGTCTTCGGGAACGCCCCGACCGCCCTTATGGAATTATGCGATTTAATACGTAAAGGTAAAGCCACTCCTGCTGGCATTATCGCGGCTCCGGTAGGTTTCGTACATGTGCAGGAATCCAAACATATGGTGAAACCTTTTATCGGTATACCGAAACTAATCGTGGAAGGTCGTAAAGGAGGTAGTAATTTAGCGGCTACGCTAGTGAATGCCATCCTTTGTTTTAATGACGCAGAACAATTAAAGCCGGGAAGAGACGTATGAACCGATTTTATGTCATAGGGCTGGATGATAACATGAAACAATACTTTCCGCCGGAGGTATTGGAGATAATCTCGTCCCACCGGGTGTTCTCCGGAGGCGTGCGGCATCATGAGATCGTACGTTCGCTCTTGCCCGAGAAAGCGGACTGGATCGATATAAAAGTCCCGTTGGACGAGGTCTTCGATCGCTATCGTTCGTACGACGGTCGGGAAAGCATCGTTGTATTCGCTTCCGGAGATCCTTTGTTTTTCGGATTCGCCGTTACGATTCAAAACCGATTGCCGGATGCGCAAATCCGCCTGTACCCGTCATTTAATACCTTGCAACTCTTGGCACAAAATCTATTGATGCCTTACCACGATATGCGGATCGTCTCCCTTACCGGACGGCCTTGGCACGAGTTCGATCGTGCCTTGATCGAAAGTGCGTCTAAGATAGGCGTGCTCACGGATCGGGAACATACGCCTACGACTATCGCTCGCCGGATGCTGGAATACGGCTATGATAATTATACCATGTTCGTGGGAGAACGGTTAGGAAATACCGAACGGCAGAGCATCCGCCAATTCAGTATACAAGCTGCGGCAATGAATAATTTCGTTCATCCGAATTGCTTGATCCTAAAGAAAGAGCGTGACGGGCATTCCCGTAAATTCGGCCTGCCGGATTCTGCGTTCGAGCATTTGAACGGACGGGAGAAGATGATAACCAAAATGCCGATCCGTTTGTTATCTTTAAGCATGCTGGATCTGAGAAACCGGGAACGTTTTTGGGATATCGGCTTTTGCACGGGTTCTGTCTCGATAGAGGCTAAATTGCTGTTCCCGCATTTGCATATCACGAGTTTTGAGATCCGGGAAGAGGGACGAAAGTTAATGACTGAGAATTGCCGTCGTTTTGGGACTCCGGGTATCGAGGCTATAATCGGAGATTTCTTATCGGTGGATTTATCAGCGTTGGAGGCTCCGGATGCAATCTTTATCGGCGGACATGGCGGGAAATTAGTGGAGATCCTTATGGTAGTTTCCAAAAAGATGAAAGAGAACGGTGTCATCGTCTTCAACTCCGTATCCGACGAAAGCAAAGCGCTTTTAGAGGAAGCGGTCCGCCAAACCGGTCTTCGGATATCCGCCCAAACCCGTATCACGATTGATGATTTTAATACGATTACCGTGAATGTTATTTATAAATTATGAGTACAATATCAATTATTCCAATATCCGATAGCAGCCGGGTGATTGCTGAGCGAATTCTTGCTTCTTATCCCGAGGCGAAGATCTTACCATTCGGCTCTTTCTCAAAAGAGACTTTTCATGAATCCAGTAGTTTGGTATTTATAGGAGCGATGGGAATTTGCGTACGCAGTATCGCTCCCTTCGCGGAAGATAAACATACCGATCCGGCCGTGGTTTGCATAGACAGTACCGGCAAATACGTGATTCCGGTCTTATCCGGACATATCGGTGGAGCGAACGATCTTTCTAAAGAATTAGCGAACCTATTAGGGGCCGAGGCGATTATTACAACGCAAAGCGACAACGCGAACCTATGGGCGCTCGATACATTAGGGAAGAAATACGATTGGACGCTGATCGCCAACGATAGCAATGCCGCCATCTCCACCTTTGTCAATGGAAAACCGACAGCGTTACTCCTTGATATACGAGATAAAGGAACGGATTATTTAGAACGTACGGCTCCGGCTCATGTCTCTATCTTTTATTCCTTCGAGGCAATACCGCAGCAGGACTATGAGTTATTGATGATCGTCAGTCCCAAACAATACGATACATCCATCCATACGATCACCTATATCCCGAAAGTCCTCCATCTAGGAATGGGGTGCCGCAAGGATATGCAAGGCGATCCTACGGTCGTTTACGAACATATTAAAGATGTATTGCGTGATAAACGCCTGTATCCGGAGGCCTTGGCGGATGTAAATACAATCGATTTGAAGAAATGCGAACCGGTGCTGACATTACTGGCTTATGGAGTTATAGAATGCCCTTTCCACACCTATACATCGGAGGAGCTGAAAGATATCCCGGTGCCCAATCCCTCGGAGAAAGTCTTGGAGGTAACCGAATCCCCAAGTGTAGCGGAAGCTTCCGCCATTTATGCGGCTCATGGCGGTCCGCTTTTGGTCGAGAAGCAAAAAGCGGATTTAGGGAAAGGAAATGAATATACCTTTGCCATAGCGTTAGATCGGACGGCCTGCCGCGAGGGACATATCGAGATCGTAGGAGCTGGTCCCGGCGATCCAGACTTGATCTCTATCCGCGGACGACAAATGTTGGAGAAAGCGGATTTGATCCTGTATGCAGGAAGCCTCGTCCCGAAAGAACTTACCTTATGCGCGAAGGCAGGCGCTACGGTGCGAAGCTCGGCGGATATGAATCTGGAAGAACAGTTCGCGTTGATGAAAGAGTTTTATGATAAAGGATTGTTTGTCGTTCGTTTGCACACGGGCGATCCTTGCATCTATGGAGCTATTCAAGAGCAAATGAATTACTTTGATCAATACGGGATGGATTATCATATCACTCCGGGTATTTCCTCTTTCCAAGCCGCCGCCGCCGCTCTTTATTCCCAGTTCACGATTCCGGAGAAAGTACAAACGATCATCCTCACTCGTGGCGAAGGACGTACGCCCATGCCTGAGAAAGAGCAACTGCACAAACTGGCTCAAAGCCAAAGTACGATGTGTATCTTCTTAAGCGCCGGTGTCGTAGAGAAGGTCCAAGAGGAATTATCGCGACATTACGCTCCAACCACTCCGGTAGCCGCTTGCTATAAATTGACATGGAAAGACGAGCGGATCTACCGTGGGCAACTGAAAGATCTCGCGAAAATCGTAAAAGAGAATCATCTTACGTTGACAACATTACTTGTCGTCGGGGATGCCATCGATAATCGCAAGGGTCTATCCCGCTTATATGCGGATGAATTCAAACATCTTTTCCGTAAGTAATGATACTGATCCTTGGAGGAACGACAGAAGGTCGTGTGGCTGTGCGGGTAGCGGACGAGGCAGCCGCTACCTATTACTATTCTACGAAAGGAACTTTGCAATCCATTGAATGCGCGCATGGAATCCGTTTGACCGGAGCCATGAATGCGGAGGAAATGGAGTGTTTTTGTCGTGACCACGCGATTAAGCTATTGATTGATGCGGCACACCCTTTCGCTCAAGTGTTACACCAAACGATCGAAAAAGTATCGAAATGTTTACAGATTCCGGTGATCCGTTACGAACGTCGGTATCCACCTCGTGATGAGGACTTGATTTGGTGCGATAGTTATGCAGACGCAATTCACCAAATGGAAAACAAAGGTATCCAACGGCTACTTGCCCTCAGTGGCGTGAACACCCTTGCCCCGCTCCGCCCTTATTGGCGATCGCATACCACTTGGTTCCGTATATTGGAGCGGGAGGAATCTTTGTCGTTGGCCGAGAAGCAGGGCTTCCCCCAAGAACGTCTGGTTTTCTATCGAGAAGGTGAGGATGAGTTAAAGTTGTTGGAGCAACTCCATCCGGATGCGATCTTGACAAAGGAAAGTGGTTTCTCCGGCTATTTTACGGATAAAGTGAACGCTGCCCGCCAATTCGGAATACCAGTATTTGTCGTGAAGCGTCCCGCATTACCGGAAATTTTCTACCGAGTGTATGGTGAAGACGGATTGCGCAAACAAATCGAACGCCTATTACCCGAATTCTTTCCCTTGAAAAGCGGATATACGACCGGAGCTTGTGCTACCGCCGCCGCAAAAGCCGCTTTATTGGCCTTATTATCAAGGAAGGAACAAACAGAAAGCCAGATAACATTACCCTCGGGAGAACAGATAACGTTGCCGGTAGCCTATACCGAATGGGCCGGGTGTTCCGCCACCTGTACCGTGATCAAGGAGTCTGGGGATGATCCGGACGTGACGAATCATAGCCGGATCCGGGTTACTGTTCAATTATCTCTCGATGCATCCGGTTGTGCCATCGCCGTGGCAGAGTCGTGCCACGATGATGGCACAGCTGTGCCAAGCCGATGGCACAAGCGTGCCACGGTAATGGCACAAGAAGAACATTGTCAAGAAACAGAAAGCGACGATACGGGAAGAGTCATCTTCCAAGCAGGTGAAGGAGTCGGAACCGTGACCCTTCCGGGACTCGGCTTGAAAGTCGGTGGCCCGGCTATAAACGCCACGCCCCGTAAGATGATCCGGCAAGAGCTGATTCCACTCCTGCCCTCACCCGATTCCGTCGCTATTGTCACGGTCTCGGTTCCCGGTGGCGAGGAGTTGGCGAAACGTACCTTCAATCCGAAACTTGGAATTATCGGGGGAATCTCCATTATCGGGACATCCGGAATCGTGCGTCCTTTCTCATCGGACGCTTTTATCGCCTCGATACGGAAAGAAGCCAGTGTCGCCAAAGCGATAGGTTGCGAGACGTTGGTTATTAATTCCGGGGCGAAGAGTGAACGCTACCTTCGGAGCTTATACGCTTCTTTGCCTCCACAATCATTCGTCCATTACGGGAACTTTATCGGAGAGACGCTAAAGATCGCTGCCGATTTAGGTTTCAAGCAGGTTATCTTAGGCATCATGATCGGCAAGGCGGTGAAACTTGCGGAAGGTTTCCTAGATACACACAGCAAAAAAGTCGTCATGAACAAAGGCTTCCTTCAAGATGTAGCGAAAGAAGCGAAATGCGAGGAGGCGACCGTAGATGCAATCAATCGGATTACGTTGGCCCGTGAATTATGGGAGCTTCTTGCGGAAAAAGAACAAAATCGTTTCTTCCCATTACTTTTACAAAAATGTAAATCGTATTGCGCTCCCATCCTTCCCGACGGCGAACTAACCTTGCTGTTAATATCCGAAGAGGGCAAGGTCTTATACCAATCTTAGCTGTAGAGACGCAGCACGCACGCTACGTCTCTACAACCCCCAGACTGTAATAGCATTTCTTTTTAGCTGTTTATTCTTTTTTATTAGGGATTCTTTAAGAATACATATTAGGAGGATTTCGTACTTTTGCCCTCTAAATATTGATTAAAATAATGTTTAGATATCTTTTAATTTATATGGCCTGCCTTCTATTCACCTTTTCCGTAAAGGCGCAAGGCATTTCCAATGACACGATTCCGAAAGAAGTGCTGATGCTGGACGGTAAGCCTATGACCGAAAAGCAAATACAACGTTATCATAAACAATTACATAAAGACTCCATACGGGCCAACAAAAGGATCTGGTGGTCTATCCTTGGCGGACCGTCTTACACGCCGGAAGCCTCCTTTGGCGTAGGTGGCGCGGTTTTGGCTAGCTTTCGCTTAAACAAGAATGATACGATATCCCAACGATCGTTTATCCCTGCGGGATTTAACATCACCTTAAACGGGACGTTCGTTTTTGCCGGTGCTGGTACCTTATTCTTCAACGAGAATCGCTTCCGTATTTATATCAGTTACGGTTATCGGAACGAACCTTCGCATTATTTCGGGAAAGGCTATGAGACGATCGAGCAAATCGAGAAGAGCGACTCGACAACGAAATTCCATAAGAGTTCTTTCCAACTATATCCCCGTTTCGTATGGGAAGTTAGGCCTCATTTATATACGGGTCCTCTTTTTGATATTAATTTCAGCAAATCAGATGATATCAACCCGGTGATGGCCGAAGATCCTTATTTCAATAAGTTCAAACGAGATTATGTCAATATCGGTGTCGGCGGCTTGATTCAATACGATACACGAAATGACGTGGCGACCCCAAGTTCCGGTATGTTACTAAGCGCGATCGCTAAAGTGTATGGAAAGTATTTAGGCGGTGCATATAATTATGAGATGTTCGAGTTAGAATACCGCCAGTTCCAGCAAGTATTTCGTCCTCGTAGCACCTTGGCATGGATCGCCAAGACACAAATCGGTGTGGGAAACGTTCCTTTTACGGAGCTTCCTTCGTTTGGCTCTCCTTTCGATCTTCGCGGATACTATTGGGGCAAGTACCGTGACAAGACCATGGCGTATGGGATTCTGGAGTATCGTCATATGTTCGGCAGCGTGGAGAAATATAAGAGCGGTAATTTCTGGGCGAAGTGTGGTTTTGTTGGCTGGGTCGGCACGGGTACGATCGGAAACGCTCCTATCGTAGACTGGAATAAATGGAAGTTCAACTACGGCGTAGGCTTACGTATCCAAATGCAACCCGGCAAGAACTTCCGCCTAGACGTAGGCAAAGACCCGAACCAAAAAGGGATGGCGGTTTATATGAATATGACGGAAGCCTTCTAAAACCAGAAGGCTCCCGTCTACGATTTATGGAAGTATAACCTTGCGTTAAAATTATCGTTTAAAAGCCGGAAATATCTTAATATCGATTTTTTTCACTAAGTTTGCGTCGTCGAAGGGGTGCCATACTATATGGGCTGAGATCATACCCTTACTACTTGATGCGGGTAATGCCGCCGTAAGAAAAACGAATGTTAGATGGATAAAAATGAAACGTACCGTTATCCGGTAGCTTTAACGATCGCGGGCTCTGATAGTGGCGGTGGTGCCGGAATACAAGCGGATATTAAGACTTTTTCCTCGCTGGGGGTTTTTGGAGCCTCGGCGATAACGGCTATAACCGCTCAAAACACACAGGGAGTGCGAGGGATCCAAGCGATCTCTCCCGAGATTTTGAGAGGACAAATCGAAGCTATTCTTGAGGATTTCATCGTAGATGCCGTAAAAATAGGGATGCTACATAACAAGGATGCCGTAAAGGTCGTATCTGAAACTTTATCTTCCTTCCAACAGACTTCTATCATTTTAGATCCAGTGATGATATCCACGAGCGGAAGTAAATTATTGGAGGATGACGCCATCCGAACCATCATTGATGAGTTGTTCCCTAAAGCGACACTGCTTACTCCGAATATTCCCGAGACGGAATATCTTTCCGGTATAAAAATCAATAACGAGGCGGATATCTTACTTGCCGCCCGGAAATTGCAGGAAAAAGGATGTAAGGCTCTATTGATCAAAGGGGGGCATATTCCCGGAGTAGAAACGGTGGATCGGTTATTTATCAATGAGAATAATCCGATTTGTCTGGCCTCGCCAACAGTGGAGACTTTCAATACCCATGGAACGGGCTGTACGCTATCGTCCGCCATCGCCGCTTATATGGCACTCGGCCATTCATTGGTGGAAGCCGTACGATTAGCCAAGGAATATATGAATAACGCGCTCGTTCACGGGGCAAATGTATGCATGGGAAAAGGGCACGGACCTGTAAACCACTTCTTCTCACCCTCTGCCCTTCATAAAATCCGATGGAATCATGAATAAGCTGGTCGTAATTACTACACCTTATTTTTTCGCGGATGAAGCTTCTTTGATCGAACTTCTATTCGCGGAAGGAATGTCTCGTTTACATCTACGTAAACCGGATTGTAAACGTGATGAATTGGAGGGCTTATTGGATAACATCTCTCCGGCTTATTACGACAGGATCGTTCTTCATGATTGGTTTACCTTGGCAGAAGAAAGGGCTTTAGGAGGAGTCCATTTGAACAAGAGGAACCCGGAAGCTCCACCTTTATATAAAGGCAGTATAAGTCGTTCTTGCCATAGTCTGGAAGAGATTATCAAGTATAAACCGGTATGCGACTATGTATTCCTTAGCCCGATCTTTCAGAGTATATCCAAAGAAGGATATGGTAGCGGATTCCCCTTAGATGGATTGCGAAACGCAAAGGGCATCATCGATGATAAGGTGATCGCCTTGGGAGGAATCTGCTCACAAACAATAACGAAATTAAGAGATATCCCCTTCGGCGGTGTCGCCGTTCTCGGGGCCCTTTGGGGAAACGATCCCTCCCTTCTTGTTGCGGATCAACTCATAAAACAATTCAAACGATTACAAGTATGGCCTTAAATTATTATTTCGGATATGATGAGAATGGAAGAGTCGGTCGGAGAACAACCGGATTACGCCCTCCTTTTGGTGGGAGTAACCGCTTGATGTTTATAACGCATCGTACACCTAAATATACGGAATGCGACGAGGTACGCATGGCAATCCAAGGAGGATGTTCGTGGATACAATTGCGTATGAAAGACGGGATCTATGAGGATACCGTACGTAAATGTGCCACTATCTGCGCGGACGAATGTGAGCGAATCGTGGATTTCTGCGTAAACGATGATCTGGAAGCCGCCGTGACATGTGGCGCTACGGCTTGTCATCTAGGCAAGAATGACATTCCCTTGGATATCGCTTGGGAAGTACTGAAAGACAAGTTGGATTCCAATGCCATCTTCTATATCGGGGCTACGGCTAACACGTTCGAGGATATCCGGCTGGCCGTAGAACGAGGCGCCTCGTATATCGGACTAGGGCCGTATCGCTTTACGGGTACCAAGAAGAATTTGAGTCCCATCTTAGGTCTGGAAGGTTATCGTAAAATTATCGCTCAATGCAAGGAGGCTGGCATTGATATTCCTATCTTTGCGATAGGTGGTATTACGTTGGAAGACGTAGGACCTTTGATGGAGACGGGTATAACCGGAATCGCCGTTTCGGGCGCGATTATCAATGCCCCCGATCCCGTGGAGGAAACCCGCCGGTTTATTGAGGAAATCAATAAGTACTAAACTAAATACATATGGCTACTAAAAAGAATATGCGTATTTCCTATCCGTCCTCGGAAAAGATTTATGTCCCGGGCGAGATCAATAAGATCAAGGTTGGTATGCGTAAGATTAAATTGTTGGACACGGTAACCTTGGATGAGCATGGAGAGCGAATCTTCAAGAAGAACAATCCGGTAATCGTTTACGATACGAGCGGCCCGTATTCCGATCCCAAGATATCGATTGATATCGCTAAAGGACTTCCTCGTATACGTGAGGAGTGGTACGGTAAGCGTAAGGATATGGTTCAATTGCCGGAATTGACTTCCGCTTATGGTCGTGAGCGATTGGCGGACGCGAGTCTGGATTCCCTGCGTTTTCCCAAGCGACACCTGCCTTTCCGGGCTAAAGAGGGTAAGAATATCACCCAGATGTATTACGCGAAGAAGCGTATTATCACTCCGGAAATGGAGTACGTGGCGATTCGTGAGAACCAGCAAATCGAGGCTTTGGGACTGAAGTCTTATATCACTCCGGAATTTGTCCGCAAGGAAATCGCCGCCGGACGTGCGATCATCCCGGCGAATATCAATCACCCGGAAGCCGAGCCGATGATTATCGGTAAGAAGTTCTTGGTAAAGATCAATACCAATATCGGTAACTCCGCTCTTTCCTCCGGTATCGACGAGGAGATCGAGAAGGCGATATGGAGTTGTAAATGGGGCGGAGACACGTTGATGGATCTCTCTACCGGCGATAATATTCATGAGACGCGCGAGTGGATTATCCGTAACTGCCCGGTTCCGATGGGTACGGTTCCTATTTATCAAGCCTTGGAGAAGGTGAATGGTAAGGTAGAGGATCTTTCTTGGGAAATCTATCGGGATACGTTGATCGAGCAGGCGGAACAGGGCGTGGATTATTTCACGATCCACGCAGGTTTGTTGCGTAAACATGTGGAGCTGACGGCGACTCGCCTGACGGGGATTGTCTCCAGAGGTGGATCGATCATGGCCAAATGGATGCAGCTTCATGACGAGGAAAACTTCCTGTACACACATTTCGCCGAAATCTGCGAGATACTAAAGGCATATGACGTGGCGGTCTCTATCGGAGACGGGCTTCGTCCGGGTTCTATCTATGACGCGAACGATGCGGCGCAATTCGCCGAGCTTCACACGATGGGAGAACTGACGAAAATAGCTTGGGAGCAGTTCGTACAAGTGATTATCGAAGGCCCGGGCCATGTTCCCATGAATAAGATTCATGAGAATATGAAGGAACAACAGTATGCCTGCCATGGAGCGCCGTTCTATACGTTGGGCCCGTTGACGACCGATATCGCTCCTGGATACGATCATATCACGTCGGCTATTGGTGGCGCGCAAATCGCTTGGCATGGGACGGCTATGATCTGCTATGTTACGCCGAAGGAGCATTTGGGATTGCCGAATAAGGAAGACGTGCGTAATGGGGTGGTCGCTTATAAGATAGCGGCGCATGCCGCTGACTTGGCGAAAGGGCATCCCGGCGCTCAAGTACGTGATAACGCATTGAGCAAGGCCCGTTTTGATTTCCGCTGGAAAGACCAGTTCAATTTGTCCTTGGACCCGGAAAGGGCTTTACAGTATTATAAGGAGAGTGCTGTTACGGATGGAGAGTACTGTACGATGTGCGGTCCTAATTTCTGCGCTATGCGGTTAAGTAAGGATTTGCAAGGTTGTAAATAAAATACTGTTTTGAGGGGATGAGACGGGGCATGCCCCGTCTCTACAATTGAGTGATTTGTCTTCCGCATTCGTAGCCTTCCTCATATAGTTCTTCCAGTTTCTTTGTGTCGCTTCCGGTACGGCCGACTTTAATTGGGTTTTGCGAACGGATGATGAAGGCTTTTCCTTCGGCCTCCAGTTGGTCTATGTAATCCAAGACCTCGTTGTACCGCCGGTATCGTAGTCGCAACTGTTCCCGGATCGCCGGGTATTTGTTATAAATAAAGCCGGGAAGGTAAAAATCTTTCTCTTCTTTCCGATAGCCTTTGTTACGGGTAAGGATGATGACGTTCTTGGAGAAGCCGTCGGCGATAGCCCGTCGGATAGGGATGGCGTCGCATACGCCTCCGTCGACCATCGGTATCCCGTCTACATACGTAATTGGACAGAGGATCGGTAATGTGCAAGATGCTTTACAAATATCCACCAAACGTTTCTTATCTTTCTTCTCCTCGAAATATTCCGCTTTACCCGTCAAGCAATTGCTCGTGACCATAACGAACCGATCCTTGGACTTGAAATAGGTATCGTAATCCAACGGATAATACAAATCCGGATAGACATAAAACAAGAAATTCAGATCGATATATCCCCTCCCCCGTAAGAAATGACGAAGACCTATGTAATTATATTTCTTCAATAGGTCGATATTGCTAAAACGGGAGCGTCCCCGCTGGCGGGAAGCATACGAGATTCCGTTACTCGCGCCCGCCGATACTCCGATCGTATAAGGAAACCAAATATCATGATCCATAAAATAATCCAATACTCCCACCGTAAATATGGCACGCATTCCGCCACCTTCCAACACCAAACCTGTCTGACTATCTATTTCCATATATATACCTCTGAATTAAAAAAGCCATTGCTGGGTTCCCACCAAGCAATGGCCACAAAAATATAATAAATCAGCGATAAATAATAGTTCCTTTTTAGAATTTACTTGGTCACTTCGTTCACTAAGGGACGGCCTTCCTCGAAATCCTTGATATTCCGCAAGGTAGTCTCGGCGATATTATGCAGAGCCTCTTTCGTGAAAAACGCCTGATGGGAAGTAACGATCACATTGTTGAACGAGAGTAGACGGGCCAAGACATCATCATCGATAATCTTATCCGATTTATCCTCGTAGAAATAGTCTCCCTCCTCCTCGTAGACATCCAATCCAGCGGCAGATACTTTCTTGGTCTTCAATCCCTCGATCAAGGCGTTGGTATGGATCAGTAACCCGCGTCCCGTATTGATAATCATTACGCCGTCTTTCATCTTGGCGATCGAATCGTCGTTGATCAGATAACGGGTCTGGTCGGTCAACGGGCAATGCAAGGAAATGATATCGGACTCTTTGTATAACTCGTCTAAAGAGACATAGGTGATCCCTTCCTCCTTGGCGAATTTCTCATCCGGATACAGGTCGTTTGCCAATACACGCATCCCCAATCCTTTTAAGATATGAATCAATATCTTGGCGATCTTTCCGGTACCGATAATACCGGCGGTCTTGCCATGCATATCAAATCCCATCAAGCCATTCAAGGAGAAGTTGCCATCTCTCGTACGCCAGTATGCCCGGTGTATCTTACGGTTTAACGATAACATCAAGGCCAACGTATATTCAGCGACCGCATAGGGTGAGTAGGCCGGTACGCGTACGACCGGTAATTTCCCCCTGGCGGCATTCAAATCCACATTATTAAAACCGGCGCAACGAAGCGCCAACAGTTTCACACCATTGGCAACCAAAGCGTCTATTACGGCGGCATCAGCCGTGTCGTTCACGAAAATACATACTGCGTCTACCCCTTGGGTTAAGACGACATTATTGATATTCAAATGTCCTTTATAGTAACGAATATCGAACTCATACCGCTCATTGATCTTATCGAAAGAAGCGATGTCGTAGGGTTTAGCACCAAAAAACGCGATCTTATACGCCATATAACTTTAGTTTTTTAATATAACTAAATTAAGTCCTTGATTGTTTATCGAAAAAGAAATCCATTCGTTTAATTATAGTACTTTTGTCCGCTGGGTAACAATATAGATGAGCATGAATCAATCCCATAAAAGATCTTTTATAGCAGTTCTTATTTTTATTGGCTTTCTCTTGTTTATGGCATTTTGGGGCATCGACCTGATCTTAGGGGCGTATGCGGGACATAAATTGAGTAAACTTGCCGAAAGGCATCATCTTGACATACGCTATGATAAGATCCGGTTGATGGGGCTGAGTACCGTACGTATGGAGGGATTGACCGTTATCCCGATTGATGCTGATACGTTGATACATGCGGACAGGCTTCAAGCGAAACTGGAGCTTGGCAGATTATTGCTACTTACCCCTTCCATAGAGAGTGTACAAGCGGATAATTTGCATATTCATTTTATTAAGAAGGGAGAGAGAGCTAATTTTGATTTCCTTTATAAACCATCGAATCACCCAGGTGAGCCAGAGGAAACAGCTGTAGATGATAAGGAACGGGATTACGCGCGCAAGGCTGAACGCTCCCTTAGTCTCCTTTTCAATTTATTGCCCGGAAATGCCTTGGTACATGATTTATGTGTTTCTTATAGTAATAAAGGAGATGAACTAATACTAGAGATACCCGAACTCAATCTTACTAACAATCAATTCTCTACGCATATAAATAGCACGGAGAACGGAGTTCGTAGCGAATGGATTTGCGAAGGCTCTCTCTCTGATAAGGAGCGACTCGTGAAAGCCCGTCTCTACGCCGACGAGCATACGAAGATTCCTCTTCCTTTTCTGGAATATCGTTGGGGGGCATCGGTACGTTTCGACACCTTGGCCTTCGAGCTTAAGGGACCTAAAATAGAAGAAGACATACAATCCTTACTCGGAAGCGCCTATGTGAGCGGGCTTACCATCCACCAAGAGCGTATATCTCCGGACACGGTCTTACTGGATAAAGGCTCTATACACTTCCGGACAAACATCGGTAAGAACTATATCGAATTAGATAGCGTCAGTGATATCCGGTTTAATCATCTGGATTTCCATCCTTATCTGAAGATCGTTAAAGATACCAGTTGGCAAATCACGGCCTCTGTGAATAAAAGGGATTTCCCTGCGGATCAACTGTTCTCCTCCCTGCCTAAAGGCTTATTCTACAATCTGGAAGGCCTGAGAACAGAAGGTACCCTCTCCTATCATTTTCGATTGGATCTGGATTTCGGACAGGTAGACAGCTTGATCTTGGAATCTACTTTGAAAGCGAAGGGCTTCCAGATCCTTGCCTATGGGAATACGGATTTGCGGAAGATGAATGAGCCATTTGAATATACTGTCTATGAGCAAGGCGAGCCGGTACGCTCTTTCGAGATCGGTCCGGCGAATCCCTCTTTCCGCCCGTTCAACGCCGTATCCCGTTATCTTCCTTTAGCGATCATGCAGAGTGAGGATGCCGGCTTCTTTTATCACAACGGTTTTATTCCAAGCGCTATCCGGGAATCGTTGATACAGGATATCAAGGAACGACGTTTCGCCCGTGGCGGCAGTACGCTCAGCATGCAATTGGTGAAGAATGTATTCTTGAGCCGTAACAAGACGATCGCCCGCAAACTGGAGGAAATGTTAATCGTATGGCTGATCGAGAGCGATCATCTGACCTCTAAAGAGCGGATGTTTGAGGTTTATCTGAACATCGCCGAATGGGGTCCCATGATTTATGGAGCCGCCGAGGCCTCACGTTATTATTTCGCGAAGGAACCTTCCCAATTAAACCTTGCCGAGTGCATTTTTATGGCCAGTATTATCCCCAAGCCCAAACAGGTCCGCTATTGCTTCGACGGGTTGCGGTTGAAACCGTATTATGAGGATTTTTACAGGATAATACTGGATCGCTTGGTAGATCGCGGACTTATATCTTCGGAAGAGGCGGTAGGGGTAACGCCGGAGTCTGTCGAAATAACAGGTCCGGCTAAAGAATATCTGACGGCTACCCAAAGTCGATCTCCACGCTCGTCCCAACCCCTAGATCAGAAATAATATTCACCTTCGCCCCATAGGTGCTCAATATGCGTAGCGAGAGGCTTAGCCCGACACCATGCCCGGCGTATTCCCGGGTATTGCTCGCCCTGTAAAAGGGTTGGAAGATTCGTTTCAATTCCTCGGGAGGAATGCCGATACCTCGGTCGGATATGGTCAAGATACTGCCTCGAAGCCGCATCTCTACCGGTTTATCGTCCGAATACTTACAGGCGTTGCTCAAGATATTCTTGATCGCTATCTTCAATAAATAGGGATTGGCACGGATCATATAAGAGAAATTATCCGGGGAGAACGAGATCCGGGCCGAGGAGAACTGCATCAAGAAGTCCGCTAGGAAGATCGTCTCCATCGCGCTTTTCTGGATCTCCTTATCCCCGTGCGACAGGAACAGCAGGTGTTTGATCAATTGTATGATACGGCTCGTCTCCGTGGCGATACGTCTTAATGCCGCTTGGTATTCCTCCGGGGAGCGCTCTTTCAGCAGGCTGATCTCGCATTCGCCTTGAATGGCTGTCAGTGGATTGTTCAACTCATGCGAGGCGTTGCTGATAAACGCTTTCTCACTTTGGTAAGCAGCGTCGATCCGGTCTACCATCCGGGTCGCGTATAGTCTGCCGACAAAATAGATCAATACCGAGCTAACCAATATCAATCCCAGCAACAGCCAGCCGATCCGATGCTGGATATCCATCCCATACTGATTCCCGGAAAGGACAATCACGATGAAATTCCCCTCGTTGTCGGGATAATACAAAGCCGCTCCCATTTGCGTATCGTGCTTGAAGTGAACGATATCCTCTTGGTATAGAGATCTCACCTGCGTGGCGTCCAGATAACGGGACAGTACTTGCCGGGTCTCCAAGCTATCGGCGTTCAGCAATATTTCGGTAGCGACGGGAAGGGTTTCCTCGTAACGCTGTTGGATACGGGCATAGCTCTCGTCGTCGGTCTCGTCCTTCTCCCAATGCTTCTGTGCCGTGGCATAGGCTTTTTCCGTCAGGTAAGAATAGTACAGGCGAGAGATATAGCTCGTGGAAACCAAATAGAAGACAAGCGTCACGACGGCTATCACGCCTATGGTAATGGCCGAGTAAAAGAGAGCGATCTTGTTTCCTGTCTTCATGCTTCCATCATATAGCCCACACCCACTACGGTACGGATTAGTTTAGGATCGAAATCCTTGTCTATCTTCGTGCGCAAATAATTCACGTAAACATCGACCACGTTCGTATTGGTATCGAAATCCTTGTCCCAGACATTCTTTAGCAAGTTCATCCGGCTCAAGGCCGTTCCTTGGTTCTGTATGAAATATTCCAAGAGCCTATATTCCTTTACGGTCAAATCGATGACCTGCCCATTCCGTATAGCCCGATGGCTTGGAGGATCTAAGACCAGATCCCCGCACCGGAGAGCCATATGGACGGATTCGTTTCCCGATCGACGTAATAACGCCTTTATGCGGGCCTCGAGTTCTTGGAAGCTGAAAGGTTTTACCAGATAATCATCCGCCCCGGCATCCAGCCCGCTAACGATATCCTCGGTGGTTCCCAAGGCGGTCAGCATGATCACGGGGGCATGGTAACCGAACCGTTGCCGGTACTGTTTGCAAAGTTGCAGGCCATTCATCTTCGGCATTATAATATCCAGAATCAGCAATTGGAAATCGTTCTTCTGTGTCAGTTCCCAACCGGCGGCACCGTCGTAAGCGACATATACCTCATGCCCGAACTCCCGCAAGCCTCTTTCTATAAAAGAGGCGATGTTTACCTCGTCTTCTACTAATAATATCTTCGCCATTGTATCGTATGTATTAATAAGAATGTCCATCATTAGTAATGCGTACTTAGGGTGATGCTAATCGTATCACAGAGGTGAATCGTTCTTTTCACGGTTGTGATACGATCGTTTCACCTCTGTGATATGATCTTTTCACAGCCGTGAAAAGATCAGTAAGTATAATCCTTTCGCATAATAACTCCAGTCGCCCTCCCTAATAGTTCCGGACTTTCTTGCTACAAATATAGCAATTACAACCTACGTTGCACTAATTTACCGTTCTTATCATAAAGCATTCGTCGATAAAAAGCCTCCACCATCAACGGAAAGACAAAGAGGGTGAAGAACGTGGCCCCTATTAATCCGCCAATGATCACGATCGCCAAAGGACGCTGGCTTTCCGATCCGATACCGTGGCTCAAGGCGGCCGGAAGCAGGCCGATAGCGGCCATGGAGGCGGTCATTAATACGGAACGTACCCTTGATTTCACGCTCATCTTGATCGAATCTTCCAGAGGATGCCTCTCCCGCAGGTTATTCTTGATGTCCGATATCATGATCACGCCATTCTGTATACAGATACCGAAGAGGGCGATAAAGCCGATACCCGCTGAGATCGAGAAGTTGAAATTCGTGATTAATAGGGCCAAGATACCTCCGACGGCGGCGTAAGGCACGTTCAATAAGACTAGTCCGGCATCCCGGGCGTTGCCGAAAAGGACGAATAGGATCACGAAGATGATCGCTATACTTACGGGGACGACTTGGGCCAAGCGTTTGGTAGCCCGTTGTTGGTTCTCGAAATCTCCGGTCCATTTCAAGGTATAGCCTTCGGGGAGCTTTACCTGCCTCTCCACTTTCCGCTGGGCTTCAGCCACGGCGCTACCCATGTCGCGGCCCCGGACCGAGAATTTCACGGCGCAGAAACGAGCGTGGTTATCCCGGTAGATAATCAACGGGCCGGTAATCGTATGGATATCCGCCAGCTCGCGGATAGGAATCATGGAACCATCCTTCGCCGGAACCAGTATCTTGCCTATCTCATTCTCGCTACGGCGGAAAGCGGATTCGTAGCGGACCATGATATTGAACTTACGCTCGTCCTCATAAAGCAGGGAGGCGCTCTTACCTCCTATCGCCATCTCGATAATGGATTGCACGTCCTCCTTGGCCACGCCGTAGCGGGCTAAACGAGACTCGTTCAACTCGATCCGTAGCTCCGGCTGGCCGATATTCCGGATAACGCCCAGATCCTCGATGCCGTCTACGGTCTCCAAGACCTTGAAAACCTCTACCGCCTTCTTCTCCGACTCGTACAGGTTCTTACCGAAGACCTTCACGGCGATGGAACCCTTCACGCCGCTGGCCGCTTCCTCTACATTGTCCGAGATAGGCTGCGAGAAGTTAAAATCCACGCCCGGATAGATCGCCAGATCCTCTTGCATCTTCTCGATCAGGCCCGCTTTCGAGCGTTCGCTTTCCCACTCTTTCTCGGGATATATATCCACATGAAACTCGATGTTGTAGAAACCTGTTGCGTCCGTGCCATCGTTCGGCCGGCCGGTTTGCGATAAGACCTGACGAACCTCCGGATAAGCCGCCAGCTTCCGGCGCATCTGGTTGGCCAACGTAACGGATTCATCCAAAGATATACTTTGCGGTAAGGTCGCACGGATATAAATAGAGCCCTCGTTCAGTTGCGGGAGAAACTCGCTGCCCAACAAGGTGAAGCACCAGATACCTACGGCGGCTACCAGCGTGGCGAACGTGATCGTCCGCTTCTTACGGGCGTGGCACCAGTCGAAAATACCGATCGACTTCCGATTGATCCACGCGAGGAACGGATTATGTTTCTCACGCACCTCTTTCTTTAATAGCATGGAAGATAGGACGGGTACCAATGTCAACGTAAAGATCAACGCTCCCAACAAGGCGAACCCCAAGGTATAAGCGAGCGGGCTGAACATCTTTCCTTCCACCTTCTGGAAAGAGAAGATCGGGACCAAGGCGGTGATGATAATCAGCTTAGAGAAGAAAACCGCTTTCGCACGGTCCTTCGCCGTATGACGGATAATACCCATCTTACTCATCAAATTGAAAGCGGGCATGCCGACTTCACGGGCTTTCCGGTCCAATGCCACGAAAAGCCCCTCCACCATCACGACGGCGCCATCGATAATAATACCGAAGTCGATCGCTCCCATAGATAAGAGGTTGGCGCTCATCCCCATCGCCCGGAGACAAATAAAGGCGAAGAGGAGTGCCAACGGGATAATGATCGACACGATCACCGTCGTACGCCAATCCGCCATGAAGATTAATACGATGAAAGTTACCAGCAGAATACCTTCCGCCAGATTATGTGTTACGGTCTTGACCGCCAGATCTACCAGATTCTCACGATCGTAGAACGATACGATTCGCACGTCTTCCGGCAAGGCGTTTTGTTGGATATCCTTGATCTTATCCTTCAAGGCGGCGATTACCTCGCCGGGGTTCTCCCCTTTTCGCATGACAACGATGCCTTGTACGACATCATCTTCCTCCATGCGGCCCACTTGCCCTAGGCGGGGAAGACTGGATTCGTGTACGGTAGCCAAGTGCTTGACAAGGATTGGCGTGCCATTGATATTCTTTACGACGATATTCTCGATCTCTTTTACATCGTTAATCAAGCCAATACCCCGCACGACATAGGCTTGCGAGCTTTTCGTGATCACGTCGCCGCCTACGTTGATATTACTTTTCGCGATAGCGTCATAAAGTTCCAAGGTCGTTACCCCGTAACTGATCAGTTGATTCGGGTTGACGCTAACCTCGAAAGTCTTTACCTCTCCTCCGAAGCTGACGATATCCGCTACACCGGGTACGGCCCGCAACTTCCGCTCGATCACCCAATCCTGCAAGGTCTTCAATTCCCGGACGGAACGCTTATCGCTACGTAATGTATAGCGGAAGATCTCGCCGGTCGGGCCGTATAAGGGCTGCACTTCCGGCGTGACCCCTTCCGGCAGGTCGGCGTCGTTCAAGAGATTATAAACTTGCTGGCGGGCGAAGAAATCATCCACCTTATCTTCGAACATCACGTTGATGACGGAAAGACCGAAAAGGGTCGTGCTCCGGATATCCGTCTTTTTCTGTACTGGGTTCATGGCGATCTCGATCGGGATCGTGATAAACTTCTCGATCTCCTCGGCGCTCCTGCCCGGCCATTGGGTGATAATCGTCACTTTCGTATTCGTCACATCCGGAAACGCGTCGATCGGCGTATGGATAAAGCTGGTGATACCGGCGATTACGGCGATCGTGGTACAGAAGAAGATAAAGAATTTGTTCCGGAGGGAGAACGTTATGATATTATCTATGAATGTGTGCATATCGTCTGGTTACTTTAATTCGTTATACACCAAGAGAGCGTTCCGATCTACGATCCGATCCCCATCCTTCAAGCCGGATCGCAGGTAACAGAACTTCTCGGTTTGCTTATACACCGAGATCTCACGCATTTGCAAATATCCCTCCTTCGAGACATAGACAACGTATTCTTTACCATCCTCGAAAATCACGGCATGGGCGTTTACGCAAGGCATACTTTCTCCTTTTACCGCGCTCTGTACATATACGTTCGTAAACATTCCGGGTTTAAGCATATACTTCTCGTTCCTTAATTTGACTCTTACGCTCATGGTCTTACTTTCTCGGTCTAGCATATGATAGACCTTATCGATCGTTCCCGTAAACTCCATATCCTTATAGGCCAAAGTGGTGATACGAACGGTAGCCCCCTCTTTTACCTTGCTGATATCTCCCTCATAGACATCGGCCATCACCCAGACATCGTCGAGACCGGAAATGGTAAACATCTCCTCCCCTTGATCGGAACGGATCTGCATATCCCGGTTTATATTCTTATCGATGATAAAGCCGGAGACCGGCGCTTTCACCACATAGGTAGATGGGTCTGTTATGTTATAAATGGAATACATTTCTTGGATACGTTTGGTCTCGGCCTCGGCATCGGCTTGCTCTTGCTGGGCTTGCAGGAAGTCCCGGTCGGAAGCCATACCGCTCCGGGCCATATCTTGGGTAGCCTCCAAGTTACGGTTAGCGATAGCCAGTTGATGCTCGGCCTCCTTTCGCTGCTTGTCGATATCAGCGATCTCTCCGCTCCGGATCACCGCTAGGACATCCCCTTTCCCTACGTAATCGCCAACTTCCGCATGAACGGAGGTGACATTTCCACCAAATATCGGATACACATGGGCCACTCGCTCCGGATTGAAACTGACACGGCCATTGAGCAATAACTCGTTGGTTAATGGTGTGTCACGAACCGTATCCAGTGTTATAATCTCCTGTAAACTGTCATTTAATAGTAAAGGTTCCCGGGTATCGACCGAGGTGGTCGCCTGTTTCCCGCAGGAACATACCAAGGGTACTAAAAGGATGCATGTGATTAGATGCTTATTCATATCGTTTGATTTGCTTTTAATAGTTGAATACATGGCTACCCGTTACGGTATTTACCTCCTCCAAGGCCAGTAACACTTCTTTTTGAGTTTGGTAAAGTTGCAAGCAGGTTGTTTTGTAGGTCTCATAATAATCGATAAACTCAAGGAGACTGATATTCCGTTTTTGGAAATTCAAGTTCACGCCTTCGATAATCAAGGCGAAATCCTTCTCCAATCCATAGTTCGAGGAACGATAAAGCTGAATCGCCTTTTCCAATCGGGCATAGCTGGTGAATAATTCATTCTCGGCCTGGCGGCGTGCGTATTCTTCCTTATGGGCCTTTTGAGCGACAGATATTTTCGCCGCCCGGATATTCCCTTGATTCCGGTTAAATATAGGAAGGGAGACGCTCAATCCGATCGCCCAATAATCATTGATAAAGTTACCGGCCTTATCATACGTACCCTTTACGCTCACTTCCGGGAAAGCGAGGGAACGTTGTAATCTCACGTCCGCCTCCGAAGCCTTGATGCTTACTTGCGCCAACTTAAGATCCGGACGTTCGTATAATAAAGAGGTCAATTCAGAGAAAGGGACGGAGTCCATATCGATCTGGTTCAACACAGACTCATCGAATATCGGCTCGAAGGTATCATTGCCGGATAATCCTAATAAAAGCCGCATGTCTCCTTGAAGGGAGATAACTTGGTTGGCGATATCATTCCGCTCCTGTCGCAAGGAAAGCAATAGGGCCTCGATACGGGACTTCTCTAATAAAGAAACATTCCCTTTCTCATTCTGCTCCTTGAGAACCTCCAGCAGATGAGCCAAAGAATCGATCTCACGATCGTAAATGGATTGGGATTTCCGGGTGAAATAAAGCGTTACGAATTTCTCCTTCAACTCGCTCCGGAGGGTTCTTAATACTTCCTCGAATTGGTAAAGGGCCATTTCCTTATGGATCTTCTCCAAACGGACACGTTTGTTTCGCTGTCCGGCGATATAGATCAACTGTTCCACCTCTACGATCGTTTCCCCTTGTTTCCCGAAATCAAAGTAATGTCCGTTCAACCGGTTATAAACATTTTGCTCCAAAGAGACCACGGGATTCTCGAAAAGTTTGGCCTGTACCACCTGAGCCTCGGCTATATCGATATTATACCGTTCGGCTATCACTTCCAGATTGTGCTCAGAGAAACGTTGCTCGGACTCTTTCAAGGAGAGGGAGACAACAGAGGCTTTTGCCCCAGAGAAAAGAAGAGATAAAAAAAGTAAAAGAGTGACTCGTCTGTCCATTTGCGTTAAATTTTACGCAAAGGTAGAAGTCACTCTTTTATCGCTTATGAATATTTAGTTAGAATACTCTTAGGCCAAATTAGAAATTTATTAGAGAGATTTAAAGTATAATATCGTTTTCTTTAATCCTTCCTCCAAACAAACCGTAGGTTCCCACCCATCTAATTTCTCTTTGGCCAACGTAATATCGGGCTTACGTTGCTTGGGATCGTCTCCCGGCAACGGGCGGTATACGATCTTAGAGAAGGAGTTTGTCAAACGGATCACGATCTTGGCCAACTCGTTCATCGAGAACTCTCCCGGGTTTCCGATATTTACCGGGCCGATAAAATCATCCGAGGTATTCATCATACGAATCATCCCCTCGATCAAATCGTCTACATATTGGAAACTACGAGTTTGGTTTCCATCCCCATAAATCGTAATGTCCTTATTTTGTAATGCCTGTATAATGAAATTAGAGACGACACGGCCATCGTTCGTACTCATATTAGGCCCATACGTATTAAAGATGCGGATGATTTTAATGCGAACCTTGTTTTGGCGATGGTAATCCATAAATAAGGTCTCGGCGCAACGCTTGCCCTCGTCATAACAAGAGCGAGGCCCTATCGGGTTGACATTTCCCCAATAGCTTTCCGGCTGCGGGTGTATCATGGGATCTCCATACACCTCACTGGTAGATGCTTGTAATATCTTAGCGTTCACCCGTTTTGCCAGACCTAACATATTGACCGCTCCTAACACGGATGTCTTGATCGTCTGTATCGGATCTATTTGATAATAAACTGGAGATGCGGGACATGCCAAATTATAAATCTCATCGACCTCGGCTTGGAACGGTATAGAAACATCATGCCTGATCAACTCGAAATGTGGATTTTTCAGCAGAGGAATCACATTCTCCTTACTTCCCGTAAAATAGTTATCCAGACAAATTACTTCATTTCCTTCTTCTAAAAGACGGGCACATAAATGAGAACCGATAAAGCCGGCGCCCCCGGTGATAAGTATTTGCTTCATTATATTAAATTTATTTCGTGAATTTCACCCTATAAGGTGGATCCGGACGTAAATAATCTATATCCAGATAAGGAATCTTAGGATAGATCAAGTCCAGATAGCGGAGGTCTAAGGGGCCGGGAACGACTTCTATCCGTACCTTAGCGACACCTTTATCGATAAAATCCAATATCTCGGCGGCGCTCGCTGATACATCAATGATTCGTTTTCTATAACGAGGTCCACGATCCGTTACGCATACAATGGTACTTTTCATATTCTCCAAGTTCGTGACTCTTAAAAAAGTACCAAAAGGATACGTACGATGCGCGGCGACTAATTCTTCTTTATCATGAACCCTTCCACTGGATGATTTCCTGCCGTGGAAACGATGATGGTAATACGAAGCAAGTCCTTCCTCCTGTGCCCATATTCCTTCTCCACACTTAACTGCGGCAAATATAAGTAATATGTAGAACAAGCGGAAGGACATGTACCTTTTTTAATCAATTATTGAAGCATTTTTCCATTATATTCTCCGTTCAAAGTCCCTAGAAAAACAACGATTTTTTCAACTTCTACATCATTGATCTCCTTTCCGATCTGGAACTCATGCATGATACGGATCGCATCCTCTACAGAGGCTACCGTTCCGTCGTGCATGTACGGATAAGTCAGCATCACGTTACGAAGTGTCGGGGTTTTGAACTTATGACGATCGGATTCTTTCTTAGTCACGGCATAGCGTCCGTTATCACCGTCCGTCAACCCTGTATTCCGGTAATCGAAATAGCTGTTCTTGATACCCATGAACTCGTAAGATTGACCACCGACATTTACACCAACGTGGCAAGTAGCGCATTTATTGTCCTTGAATAGTTGATAACCCTCTAATTCTTCCGCTGTAAGCGCGTTTTTATCTCCCATCAAGTATTTGTCGAAACGACTCGGCGTAAGCAAGGTCTTCTCAAACTCAGCGATAGCGTCCGTGATCGTAGATTGAGAATAACCTTCCGGATACACTTCCGTGAATTTCTTCGTGAAATCCTTATCTTGCGCTAAAGCCTCGCAAATCTGGTCGAATGAGGTACAACCCATTTCCACTGGGTTCAATGGAGGACCAGCCGCTTGCTCTTTTAGGTCTGCCGCACGTCCGTCCCAAAATTGAACGAAATTAAGCGCCGCATTATATACGGTCGGAGCGTTAACACCACCGAACTGTCCATTAATACCTTCCGAATATTGCTTACGGTCTACACCACCTGTGTTCAATCCGTGGCAAGTAGCGCAAGAGATCGTATTGTCCGCAGACAAACGAGTATCATGATACAGGGCAAAACCCAACTCTACCTTCGCCGGATCTGTAGGCAAGCTCTTCATTAGAGGCTGAAGAGGCTCATTCTTAAATTCTTCCGCTACGGTTTCGGTCGTGAAACGATCTTTACGGACATTCTTCGCCCATGAGATGATCACCGCTTTCTCATTGTCGTCAAGGCAGGTTCCCCAGTGCATCGGCATATGGGAATACTTAGCCGGGGGCATAGAGCCGCTTAGGGCCGTATTCTCCACCTTCGCCAAATCAACCTCTGAAACGGGCTGCCCGTTCTCCAAGGCTTCCACCATAGCAGTCAAGTCCACATAGTGAACGGCCTCCTTCATGTCTGCCTGTACAACGGGACCGATCAACGGTAAATTACCGTAAAATGGCAGAGGCGCATTTTCAGAGTGGCAGGCCAAACAGTCGTTTTCCCGCAGGATAGAGGCCACTTGCTTACCTTCATTGTCGGCAAATTTCTTGTATTCGGAAGAACCGCACGAGGTAACCGCAAAGGCTAAAGCGCAGAGTCCTACCGGTAATGCCGTCATTTTAGCATAAATTGTTTTACGCATAACTATATTTATTTAGATTTATTAAGTGCAAATATAGAACAATTCACTTACATGTACCCTAAAAGCCTTGGATTTCATTGATCAGTTTTATCTATGGGAAGATAAATAGAATCTATGCGGTGGGCTTCCATCCGCAGCATCGCGGCAAGCTCCTTCCTATAATGCCCAGTATGAGGTTCTAACAATGGGCAATATAAGGATGTTACAATGCCCATTATAAGCAGCTAACAATCGCAGTTATAAGCAGCCGCCAATCGCTATGTGGATAATCCGATTTTTTTATATAGCTTTGTCTCATTATGTATAATCAATAAATTATAAGGCAAAGATGTTTAAGAACAAAGTTGTATGGATTATCATCGCTATCGTAGCGATATTATTCTTTTGGGTGAAAGGCGTGTATAATAATATGGTAACTCAAGACGAAGGCGTGAAAACCGCATGGAGCCAAGTTGAGAACCAATATCAACGCCGTATGGATTTGATCCCGAATCTGGTAAATACGGTAAAAGGATACGCCGCGCATGAGAAAGAGACTTTAGAAGGTGTGGTCAACGCTCGTGCCGAGGCGACGAAGACTACGATTGATCCTTCTAACCTTACTGAGGAATCCTTGAAGAAATTCCAGTCCGCACAGGGTGAGTTAGGAAATGCCCTCTCCCGTTTGATGCTTGTTTTAGAGCGTTATCCAGACTTAAAAGCGAATCAAAACTTTATGGAGCTTCAAGCGCAATTGGAAGGGACCGAAAATCGTATTTCGGTAGAGCGTAAACGTTTTAACGAGGTAGCTCAGTCTTATAATACCTATATTCGCCAATTCCCGAACAATATTTTGTCCGGAATGTTCGGCTTCCAATCGAAAGCTTATTTCGCCGCTGAATCCGGTGCGGAAAAGGCTCCTAAGGTAGAATTCTAATAGCCATTCGCTGAATGAGTGAGATAAAGAATATAAGATCTAGGCGCAAGTGTCCGGTAAGCCTTTTATGGATCAGTTTATTGCTGGTTGGTTTTGCCTCCTCTATTTTCGCGGCAAAGGATTATTCGATCGAGACCATTCCGAACGTGCGTCTTTCCAACCGGTTGAACCATGTCAGTAATCCGGATGGTATCATTACCCCGGATGACGCAGCACGTATCAATCAATTATTAAATGTAGTGGAAGATAGTCTCGGTATCGAGGTAGCTGTCGTTGCCGTGAATAGCATCGGGGATCAGGATGCCCGGATGTTCGCTACGGATTTATTCAAACATTGGGGATTGGGACAAAAGAGCAAGGATAATGGTTTATTGATCCAGTTGGTGACGGAACCTTCCCAACGTTCGGTCGTTTTCGAGACGGGATATGGCATCGAGGGTGTCTTACCCGACGCGATTTGCTACCGGCTCCAGCAGCGGTATATGATACCCGATCTAAAGGCCGGGGATTATAGCGCCGGCATGTTGAAAGGAGTCATGGCGGTTACCAAGTATTTAATGTCTAGCGACTATGAACGGGCAGGCATGACTGGCAACCGTTCTTCTTCCTCGTCCGATGATGATTTTATGTGGATATTCGTGGTGGGGATTATCGGGATGATCGGCTTCTCGGCGTTTATAGCGTACTTAAAGTATCGTCCGAAGGCATGTCCCCGTTGTGGAAAGAAAACCTTTGTATATATGGGGCAGCAAGTGATTCGGGAAGCGACTCGTTTCTCGGAAGGTCTGGCCGAAGATGTATACCGCTGTAAGAGTTGCGGGTATACAGAGAAGAAAAATCGTACCATCGACCGCATACACCGAGGTGGTAGCGGCCCTATTATTATGGGTGGCGGTGGTGGCTTCGGAGGTTTTAGCGGCGGCGGTGGCGGCTCTTGGGGAGGTGGAAGCTCCGGGGGAGGTGGTTCGATCAGTCGTTTCTGAAAATACGATTACTTGCGTTATTTTATACAAGCGGTCACGTAAAACCTACGTGACCGCTTGTGTTTTTATATCCTATTGTTCTTTCAGATAGTAGTCGGAAAGTATATCCCGTACCTTCTCGGGAGTAACCCTTCCATAGACCTTCCCGCCGATCATGACCACCGGAGCCAATCCGCAAGCACCGACACAGCGTAAGCAATCCAAGGAGAACAAACCGTCCGGTGTAGTCTCTCCTACCTTTATTTCCAATTGACGTTGCATTTCTTCCAGAACATTTTCTGCGCCACGCACGTAACAGGCCGTTCCCAGACAAACCGAGATGGGGTATTTCCCCTTGGGGGTCATCGTAAAGAATGAGTAAAAAGTAACTACGCCATATACCCTTGAGACCGGGATATTCAATTCGGCGGCGATAACCTGTTGGACTTCCGGTGGTAAATATCCGAACAAGCCTTGGGCGGCGTGCAAGATATTGATCAACTCCCCGGGATCGTTGTTGCGTTCAGCGCATATCGCATGTAGCTCCGCTACTTTTGTTTTAGGCAAATGTATCTCATTCATGGCTTATTTACTTTTTTCAGTTTCTATATACATACCGATTACTTCCTTACGATCTATGTAATGTGTATGCAGTAATTTGTGGGCTTTCGGTCCGCAAGGCTCTCCCAAATACTCGCTGTATAATTGCTGGATATACGGATTCTCATGGCTCTTGCGAAGCGGTTTGTTAGCGTCTTCCCGGTAAAGAGCAGCAGCACGCCGGCGAAGTACCTCCATACGGCCTCGGTGGAACGGTTGTCCGCCACCGCCGATACAGCCTCCCGGACAAGCCATCACCTCGATCGCATGATAAGGAGAGGTACCGTTCTTCACCTCCTCGATCAATTTGCGGGCATTCCCCAGACCATGAGCGATACCGATCTTTACCGGAGTCCCATTAAAATCGATGGTAGCGCTACGAATACCTTCCAGCCCGCGTAACTCCTCGAAGTCCACTTTATCCAGATTTTTCTTCGTATATAATTCATAAGCAGTACGGCAAGCGGCCTCGATAACACCGCCGGTAGTACCGAAAATCACGCTCGCTCCGGTAGATTCACCCAACGGGCGATCGAACTCACCATCCGGCAGTTCATTGAAATCTATATTTGCATAACGGATTAAACGGGCTAACTCACGAGTATATATCGAATAATCTACATCGGGATTACCTTCCACGCTAAACTCCGGGCGGCTAGCCTCATACTTCTTCGCCAAACAAGGCATGATAGATACGACTACCAAATTCTTACGGTCCACTCCCAACTTCTCGGCGAAATAACTCTTGGCAATCGCTCCGAACATTTGCTGCGGGCTCTTGGCTGTAGATAAATTATCCCGTAACTCGGGGAAATGTTGTTCCACAAAGCTAACCCAACCCGGACAACAGCTCGTCATTAACGGTATTTTCACCTCTTTGTCTCCATTTAGGTAACTACCTAGGCGATGTAATAATTCCGTTCCCTCTTCCATAATGGTCAAGTCGGCGGCAAAGTCCGTATCGAATACATAATCAAAACCCAATTGACGCAAAGCTGAAACCATCTTGCCTGTAACCAATGTACCCGGCTCATACCCGAAATCACGTCCCAACGCTGTGCGAACCGCCGGCGCTGTCTGGGCGATAACAATTTTAGTAGGATCGGCCAAAGCGTCCAAGACCGGCTGTTGCGTATTACGTCCGCTAAGCGCGTTTACAGGACAGACGGATACGCATTGTCCACAATAAGAACAGGTACTTCCGGCCATATCCCGTTCGAAAGCTGTCGATACGGCCGCGTTAAATCCACGGTTCACGGCAGTCAAGGCGCCAACCGTCTGTATCGTATTGCACATGGTCTCACAACGGCGGCACATGATGCATTTGTTCATGTTCCGGACAATAGAAGGGGAACGATCTATCGTAAATGTAGACATTTCTCCCTTATACCGGATCTCGCGGATTCCTAGGTCGTGCGCGATCTTTTGTAACTCGCAATGTCCGTTGCTACTACATGTCAGGCATTCCGCCGGATGATTCGAGAGGATCAGCTCCATCACCGTCCTGCGGGCATTCATTACCCGAGGGGTATGTGTCCGTACGACCATACCTTCCGTACATTCCATTTTACAGGATGGGGCTAAATTTCTACGTCCCTCGATCTCTACGACACAAATACGGCAAGCTCCCGGATTATTCTCGTAGTGCAAGTCCTCCAGTTTCATATAACAGAGTGTCGGGATATGGATACCTACACTTTTTGCCGCATCTAAAATGGTGGTTCCTCTCGGCACTTCCACCTCTTTATTATCTATGATTAATTTAATTGTTTCCATGATTGTAAATGAATTTAGTGGACATAAATCGCTCCGAACTTACACTTCTCCATACAGGTACCGCAACGGATACAAGCTTGCGGATCGATAATATGAGGAATTTTCCGTCCACCTGTAATTGCGTGCACCGGACAAACACGGGCACAGAGCGTACATCCTTTACATTTCTCCGGATTGATGAAATATTGAGTAAGTTCCCGGCATTGATGAGACGGACAACGATGCTCCCGGACATGCGCCAGATATTCATCGTAGAAATTATCCATCGTAGATAAAACCGGATTCGGAGAAGTCTGTCCCAAGCCGCATAAAGCGGTATCCTTAATCACCATCGCCAGATTCCTTAGACGGGTCAAATCCTCTTCGGTTCCGTTTCCACTCGTAATTTTCTGCAATATTTCATGTAAGCGTTTATTACCGATACGGCACGGTGCGCATTTACCGCAAGATTCCTCGACCGTAAAGTCCAGATAGAACTTAGCCATGGCTACCATACAATCATCCTCGTCCATGACGATCATACCTCCGGAACCCATCATGGAACCAGCGGCAAGCAAATTATCATAATCGATAGGAAGATCAAGATGCTTTTCTGTCAAGCAACCTCCTGACGGGCCACCGGTTTGCACAGCCTTAAACTTCTTTCCATCCTTGATACCTCCCCCAATTCCAAAGATAACCTCACGCAAAGTCGTACCCATAGGAACCTCGATCAGCCCCACATTGTTTACCTTTCCCGCCAAGGCGAACACCTTTGTTCCTTTGCTTTTCTCCGTTCCGATACTACTGAACCATTTAGCGCCTCTTAACAAGATCACCGGGATATTCGCATAAGTCTCTACGTTATTTACATTGGTCGGACAACCTTTATACCCGTGTTCACTAGGGAACGGCGGCTTTACGGTAGCCTCGCCTCGCAAACCTTCCATACTGTGGATCAAAGCGGTCTCCTCTCCACAAACAAAAGCTCCGGCACCGTACCGGATCTCGATATCGAATGAGAAATCAGTCCCAAATATATTCTCGCCCAGCAATCCATATTCTTTCGCTTGCCGTATGGCTATTTTCAAACGTTCAACGGCTAGCGGATATTCGGCACGGATATATACCAAACCTTTGCTAGCTCCCGTACAATATCCATTAATCGCCATAGCCTCCACAATCGAATGCGGGTCGCCCTCCAATATGGAGCGATCCATAAAAGCGCCCGGGTCGCCCTCGTCCGCATTACAAACCACGTATTTTTGAGGCGCCTGTACCTTACGGGTAATCTGCCATTTCAAGCCTGTGGGGAAACCACCGCCCCCACGACCCCGTAAACCACTATCCATGATTTCCTTGATTACTTCCTCGGGAGTCATTTCCACAAGGGCTTTTCCCAACGCTACATAGCCGTCACGAGCGATATACTCATCGATATTCTCCGGGTTGATAAAGCCACAATTTCGAAGGGCGATTCGTAGCTGTTTCTTATAGAATCCGATATGCTTGGAGTCCGGAACCAGCTCACGGTTCTCTGGATTCATATAAAGTAACCGTTCCACTTTACGGCCTTTTACCAAATGCTCCCGTACGATCTCGTCCGTATCCGATGGTTGAACTTGTACGTAAAAAGTGTTATCGGGGATCATCTTAACCACCGGACCCTTCTCGCAGAAACCGAAGCATCCGGTACGGATCACTTGTGTATCCTCTAATCCGTATTGCTCGACGGCGGCTCTCAGATTCTCGATGATCTGCTCGCTTTGTGATGCACGGCAACCTGTGCCACCGCACACCAATATATAATTCGTGTATTGTGCCATTTATGTAAGATATTAAATTTCTTATTCGGGTTTTACGGTGGTGTAAGTTACAGGAATGATGCCGTCTACCAAGATACCCTTACGGATATACTTGTCTATGATCTCTTCTACTTTTGCCTTATCGACATAACCGAATACCAACGGCTCCTGACCCGGAAGCTTGATTTCGATAGTCGGTTCCGCATAACAATAGCCCATGCATCCGGTTTGAGTTACCAACGCATCGATTTTCTGCCGGTCTAAAACCTCGATAAAATAACTCATTATCTCCTTGGCTCCGGCAGCTATACCGCAAGTGGCCATAGAAACCTTAATTTGTACGAGCTGATCAGGGGTATTGCTTTTTTCACGCAGATCCAAAGACGCACGAAGAGATTCACGCATTTTCTTGAGATCATCTAATGTCTTTACTTTGTTCATGGTCATATTCTATTATTTAAGGAAAACACCGTAATGTCATTTGCACAAACATACGGAATCTCTTTCAAATAATATCATATTTCCGTGAATTTTTCTTCGACACGTGATTGAGATATCTTGGAATTGGGAGGTACACTATGGGTGAGCCAGATGTTACCCCCGATAATAGATCCTCGGCCAATAGTGATCCGTCCTAATATGGATGCGTTGGAATAAATGGTCACATAATCCTCGATGATCGGGTGACGGGGCAAATCTATCGGAAGTCCTTCCTCGTCCAGCGTAAAACTCTTGGCTCCTAACGTCACACCTTGATAAAGGCGGACATGGTTTCCGATAATGGCGGTTTGTCCCACGACAATACCCGTTCCATGATCGATACTGAAATATTCTCCGATCTGCGCCCCGGGATGAATGTCGATCCCGGTTTGCGAGTGTGCCATTTCCGTAATGATACGCGGGAGTACCGGTACGCCTAGCTCGAATAATTCATGAGCGACCCGTTGATGTAAAAGCGCGTAGACCGCCGGATAACAGAATATAATCTCACTCACGCTCTTGGCTGCCGGATCACCATCCAAGATGGCCTTTACATCGGTGGACAGTAAATATTTGATATGAGGAATCCGGTTAATAAAAGCGATCGAGATCTCGGAAGCCCGGTCCTTGGAATCACAACAACGCTCTACCTCAAAACAAAGCCCATTATATATTTGCTCTTGCAAGAGATCATAGATCTTTTCCAAATAGACTCCCGTATAATATTGGATAGAGCCTAATTGAGCCTCTTGTTCCGTACCAAAGAATCCGGGGAAGATAACCGTACGTAATAGGCGCATGATCTCATGCAACGTAGCGACTGAAGGCGATGGCTTCTGATGCAACGGGATATATTTGTATTCCGGTAGATCAGGAGCCGACAGCCGTTCTACGTTCTTCTGTATCTGTTCTAAAATCGCTGTTCTATTCATCTTTAATTATCCCAAGTAGGATCGTAACTGATTAATGAGTTAGAGGCATTGCCCAAACCGATATAGATATAATTATCCAAGACATACATGCAATGTACAGACCTGTTAGCCGCTGGTAACTGGGATTTCTGGCTCCAGTTCTGAGAGTCCGGATCATAGCGCCAAATATAACCGTCCCCGTCTACGCCATATACGTAATTACCATAAGCGATAGCACATAAAAGCATCCTTCCGGGGAACGAAGCCTCCTTTTCCCAAGCTACAGCGTTCTTGTCTGTAGACCAAAACTGTGTCGTATATTCCAAAGAAGGATCCGCTTTATTAATAATCCCCAGTCCGGCATATATACGGTCACCAATTACAACGGATATTCCGCCGTATTGTTTAATCGGGAAATTAGATTTCTTGCTCCAAACGAAAGCGCTCGGTTCATAAGTCCAGACTTCATCGATTAGTTCGTTACCTCTACGTCCACCTATGAGGAACGCTTGATCTTCCATTCTGCAACATGCCGCCCGATACATACCTTTAGGCCGTTGCTGGTCTGTTTGTACGGCGCTCCAAGAATTATCGGATGTGGAGTATACATATAAACTGTCACATATCTTTCCCGTGTTATCCAAACCACCAAAAGTCCATAGGCCAAATCCGATGCTGAAACATGCTTGGCCCGATAATTTCTCAGGCTGAGACCTTAAGGGCAACCATTCTTTCTTAGAGGTCATATATCCCCAAAACTCATCGGTGTATTCCCTACCCGTGTCACCGCCTAACAAGAATCCCGTGCTATTAGCCAAGGTACAGAAAGAGGTAGATCCCGGTATCCGGAAAGCTCCCTCAAACCTTGCCCCTGCTCCAAATATATCCGGAGTTTGGAAGCGAACTTCCTCTCCGTAAGCGATACCATTCTTATTTTTAGCGTAAGCCCTTAAATAATAGCTCGTGCCTCCTCTCAATTCCTTTATCGTACCCGTAAACGCTTGTGTACCGGAAGAAAGAGCTACCGCTCCTTCACAATTACCAAAGGCCGGACTAGGACTAGTTCCCCAACATACACCGGCCTCTGTAACCGGTGAGGCACCTTCGGCTAAGACCTCTCCTCCTACCCATGCGGTACCGTTTTTAATAGTAGACACCTCCTTCGTATTGACTGTAGGCAACTCACTTTCCAGAATCGTATGGATACCTTCGCCTGCGCTATAGGTAGTACCTAAAGCGTTTGTCGCATAAGCACGTACGTAATACCCTTTCTGCTGTTGCATATCATAGATTTTCCCGGCAAATTCTCCGATACCCGCTCCGCAAATAATCGTATCCCCATTTTCTATTGTCGGCGATTTATCAGCACTAAAGCAGAAACCACATGCCGTGATCAGAGAATCTCCCTCGCTTATTATTTCCATGGAGAACTCCGCATAGGTAAACTCTGTCGCTATTTTCTTGAATTTGTTATCATCTAATACAGGACGACCATTCGTGGTCTTAAAGGTCTCGACTTTCGCCTCGTTATACTCACCATATTTACTTTTTGCGTAAGCTCTAACGTAATAGGTAGTTTCCGGTTTTAAATCGGAGATCGTACAATAGAACGAATCGGCTTCCATGTCTATACGAATCGTAGAGTCGGATGCTGAAGGCTCCGGATTCAGCATTAAGTAAATACCCCTTTCCTCGATTTCGGCTTCCCCTTGTTTGGTTATCATACCTCCACATTGAACGGAAGTAGACATCACGTTGACTGGCAATAAGGTCTTAACGCTTCCTAATCCATCTTTCGTCTTAAAAGGTAAAATCTCTCCATAAGCGGTATCTACCGCATTGATCGCATAGGCCCGGATATAGTAATCCAGATCATTGGTTAAGCCCTCGATCGTAGCCTCATATCTTACCTTACGCTTGGATACGGCTTTTTTATTTTTCTCTATCACAGTAAAGGTTGATTCCGTGCTCCAACAAAAACCGGCCTCTGTCACGGGAGCGCCGTTTTCTTGCAAGACCTCCCCCGATACTGTCACGGAACTAGCCGTGGACTTCAATATCTCGTCTGTCTTAACAGACGGTTTTTTAGCGTTTCGAATGCCACCATCTATATCCGGATCATTCACGCATCCGGCCATTAATAAAGCCGCAAATAGAATAGAGAAGAGTGAGTATATATGTTTCATAAATAATCAATATTAAAAGAATACACCTAAGCCAGCGTTTAGATCCAAGTACTTAAAATTAACCGTATTGCATCCAACGCTAATAAATACAGAGTTCGTTATTTTCATCATCAAGTCAACCTCGGCAGCGACCCCTTTGTATGAGGAATCAATATTCCGGCACCATACCTCTCGTGTACTATCGTAGTTTTCATAGGAATGGGTCGTGAACGAATGTAGTAAAGCTCTTTCACCATATCCCAAACCAACGGAGGCATATAACCACGGAAAGCATTTTACGATTAAACCGGCCGTTCCGGCTATGCTATTTGTCTTCGAGGATTTACCTGTATTAAGCTCATAAGATTCCCCTTCCGAATTAGAGAACTTAATAATCTGCCCTTGGTTATTACATTCGTCCGTATAATTCATAAAAGACATATTCGTCTTGAAACGGACATACCAACCGAAGCGTTGCCCCATACCTCCTACCGTGATTCCATAAGGAGATTCGATCGAATACGAGTATCCCGCGAAAAACTCCATTCGTTTCTTAGGGGATACCGCCGCGGAATCTATCGGTTGGGCCTCCGGTTCCGCCGGCTTTAACAACATCTCTTGGTATTCTTTCCAATAGGTTGCTAGCTCCTCACTTTTAGGGGTTCCGATACCTTCCGAATAATAAATGATTAATTTAGAGATGGCATCCGGATCATCTTCCGTAGCTCTGACCGTCAGGCAGTTTAAACATTTATTCATCAAGCTACGCATGGAAGGCCGCATTCGCTCGTTGGAAAGCCAAATCGTAGTCAGCTGATCAATACTGTATGCGTCGCATTGCGATACGCCTTCCTCGTACCACATTTTAGCGTCACTATAATCAAGACGTTTCATCGCTTCATCTCCCTTACGGTTGTATTCCGTACGCTGTTGCGCCAGCAGTCCGAGGGGAAATACCGCACATATCATCAATATCCAAAGTCTTTTCATATAATAGGTAAATACATGTTTAGTTGTTCATAATATTACAATCAATAATAAGTAAGGCCTTCGCTAATCAATGATCCGTCAGAATTATAAATATCAAACAAATTGTCTTCCCGTTCGAATGCCCGGCCGTTATCTGCGATACCGACACTTAGGTATTTGCAAGGAATACGTTCCTCGGCTTTCGAATCGATCGCCCCGTATCTGTTATTTGACTTCTTACGTACGATCTTATATCGTCCGAAAGCCATTTTCTCCTCATACAGGGCCTTTTTGTCCGCTATACGTTTCTCCTCGGTTTTCTCATCGCAAGCGATGATCAACCGGACTACCTCTTCCGTAAGTTTCGTATCCTTTGCTTCCGACAAATCTTTCTTAGCTCCCGAATAATCAGCTTTGGCCATTTTTTCCTTACCGGAGGCGATTAACGAGTTATATTTCTCATTCATCTCATTTTCCGATGGCTGATCCGGGAGAACATTCTCTTCTATCGTATGCTCTGTTTCCATAGGTCGTTTCTCTTCCACTTGAGGCTCTTGTTTCTCCGCTTCCTTTATCTCAGAGATAGGAGGTTCCGTATGTAAAACTGGGTGATCTGGCATTTCTACTTCTTTTGAGACATTGCTATCCGGCTCCACAGCTGAAGGTAAATCAATACTCTCGACAACCTCTTTTGTGGGCCTATTGCTATGCACTAAAAGAGCTGTAGCGGATCCTACAACGACAAATATAGCGATTCCGATAGGAATTATTTTCTTTCTGGAATTATTCTTTTCTGTTACTGGCTCCACGGCAGGTGGATTAGCCACATTGACAACAGTCTCTTCATCATCCGATCCTACTAATTTAGAATCTACAGGTGATGAATAAACCACCGTTGTTTCCTCATTCACAATCTCGGGAGATGGACTTGGGACAACCTGAACTTCCTTTTCCGCTTGAGAAAAATCCAAAGACGCCAACATCTCGCCCACCGTCTCAAAGCGATCCGCAGGAATGATTTGCATCGCTTTTATGATAACAGCCTCTGTTTTCGGGCTGATCGCCGCATTGATTTCAGAGGGGTTTCGCAAAGGACGTGCGGCACGTAGTATAGATTCTGTAGGGATTGTTCCCGTTAACAGATTATACATCGTGGCTCCCAAGGAATAAATATCCGGACGGGGCGAGAACACTTGTGTTCCTTCGTTATCGTATTGCTCTATGGATGCGAATCCTTTAGAAAGGGTTAACATCGTAGTGCTGGTCTCTTCCTGTTCGATATCGTAACGTTTGCTGACTCCGAAATCGATCAAGCGGGCGTTCCCGTTCTTATCGATCAAGATATTGCTAGGCTTGATATCTAGATGCAAGATACTCTTATCATGAACGAATTGTAACGCCTCGCCAATTTGCCGTACATATTTAAGGACCGTAGCTTCGGGCAATATCCCGTTTTTCTCAAGCATATATTTTAGCGAGAAGCCGGAAATATACTCCATGGCAATATAAGCCGTATTGTTTTCCTCGAAAACCTCCAACACGTTTACGATATAGGGATGGTGAACTTCCGATAGGATCTTTGCCTCTTTGATCAGTTTTTCCTTGAACTTGTTAAATAAGACCTTTCCCGTCTCCGAATGTACTTTTACGGCTTGGGAACCGGGTTCTCTATAACAATAATCCTTGAAGAAATATTCCTTGACACAGATAGGGACCTCCGTCTTTACGGTGCCTAAAGATCCTTTAACCTCTGTATACCAAACTCCTCTGTAGGTTATGCCAAAACCACCTTGACCAACCACATGAGTAAGTCTGTATTTTCCATTTTGAAGAAGATGTCCGTCTGGCAGATTCATAACCTTGAATAATTCCATTTAATCTGCCAAAAGTACGTTATTTATATAAAAGAATAAAGAAAAGAGAGAATATTTTGCTTAAAACCCATGCTATCTTCCACTTTTTGAATAGGTATGATATAAAAAGAAAAATTATCCCGAGTCTTGCCGTCACAGGCTTCCATGAGAGCGTCCTTTATTTCCGGAACAGATAAACGACCATTAAATATCTCTGCGATCTTTTCATTCTTCAGTCTTTCAAGAACCCCGTCCGTACAAAGAAAGAGGAAATCGTCGGGTTGAATATCGTTCAAGGTAATAATGTCCGCTTCTGTTGGAGTATGAGTGCCTTGTATAGCCCGGATAATCACATTCCGCTGGGGGTGGGTTAACGCTTCTTCCGGAGTGATCTTACCTAATTTAACCAATGAATTTACCAATGAATGATCTTCTGTTTGATATAAAATCTCCCCCTTCCTCAGATGATAGATCCGGCTATCTCCGATATGAGCCAATACGATTCCGGAAGAAGCGATATAGGCCATGGTGAGCGTAGTAGCCATACCCATCGCTTCCGGATGCTCTTGAACATAGGAGTCGAAACAGACTTCCGCATAATGTACGGCTTTATGGATAAACTCAGGCGTGGGATCATCCTTTAGGAACGTAGAAAAGAAAGTTTGTATGGACTCGCAAGCTAATGAGCTGGCTACCTCCCCTTTCTCGGCTCCACCCACACCATCGCAAACCATAAACAATTTTTGGTCAAGGGTCACTTGTTCGGGAAGCGGGTAAATGGAATCCTCGTTATTCGATCTGCCTCCTTTTTCCGTAATAGCACATGGCTTACCGATCGTTATAATCATAACAAATGAGTTTTATTCATTAAAACGTAAGACGGTGCGACCAATAATAATCTCGTCATTATCATTGAGCACGACCACCTCGCCATTCTCTAGGTAACTGTTATTATATAACGTATGGTTTTTACTATTATTGTCGGTAAGGAAATGTTTATATCCACCTTTTGAATCTTTTTTCACCTCAATGCAAATATGCTCGCGACTCATCGTGCGATCAGCCGTGATAATTGGCATCGTGGCTTGTGAGGCGTTCGACTTCCGGCCAATGACAACCTTCCCTTCGTGAAGAGGAAACGCTTGTTCAGGTGTATCGCCGTCTGGAAGAACCGTCAGTCTGCCGATTCCAGTCTTGACAGGTGTCACTAAAATCGTATCGGAATCGACTTCCTGATGATTACTTTTCTCGGATAATAAGGACAAAGGAATAGGCTCTTTGCATTTCGGGCACTTAAAGGAGGTAATGCCGAGGGGAATCTTCCCCTCGTCTACCTTTAATCCTACATGGCAATGTGGACATTTAACCGCGATCATACGATAAACGAAATATCTGCGCCATCCATATCCGTAGAGTACAGATCCATCATATCTGTATCGGAAAGCATAACCGTATCGTCCGCCAAGGTTATAAAGTCTGAATGATCGAAAGACTCGATGCTACTATCGTCTATAACTATGGCGTCGCCTAGGTCGACACCTCCTCCTTCCACGTCTATTATGACAGCATCCGCTGGCATGACGTCATTGCCGTCTAAAGTTACGAATGTATATTCCTCTTCTTGCATAACCTTTGTTCCTAATATATTAATATTCCGAAAACAAAAGTACAAAAAGCAATGGATTAATAAACTTGTTATTCTCTCTTATAATCAAACATTTGGGTTTCATGTACAAAAGAGGCTGTTTTACTATACGAAAAGAAAAGGCTCATTCTCTCACCCATTTGGCCTTACAGGAAGAAACTGGGCATTGCTTTCGGTTTTTCAATGATTCCCAAGGGATCTCACCCAAGAATGTCCCACATTTCGGGCAAACATAGTCTATCTTAAATTGATTGGCGATATCCTGCAATTGCTGGGGAATCTTGGCCGACTGCTTGGCTCCTAGATAGATTCCTACCGTAGGGGCACAAATCGTTATCAGGAGGCTGATGCCGAATAGTTCCGGGCTACCTTTCCCTAAGAAGCCTATCACGACCCCCACTATTCCGGGCAAAGCAAATGGTAAGGATTGAAATAATCTGGTCTTAAACTGATTAGAGGATTGAATCTTAACTTTTGCTTGAATATAATCATCGTAGACTTTTTTCAATGCGGCAAATTCATCGCTATAATCATTATTGTATTTAAGCACCTCGGAAAGATTTAAGACATAGCTATCCCCCAAGCGAATATGATCCGTAGGAGTAACACGTTTCTTTACGATCTGGGCACCATTCACGAACGTACCGTTAGTAGATCCCGTATCCTCCAATAATAAGTTGCCACCATCCTCACGTATCAGACGGGCATGATAGCGGCTTACATGAGGATCGTTTGCAATAAAATCGTTGTCTTTTGCTTTTCCTATCTTTACAATCATACTCTTATTCCTTTTCCTCTTCCTCTTGAGGCTTTCCCATCTCCTTCTCAAGATTATCTTTCAGCACTTTCAACGGATCCTTGGATATTACCAACTCTTTAGGCTTACCCTCTTCCGTCAATAATAATAAACGCTGCTTAGGGAGATTTATTTGTAAGATATGATTTTTATTTATGATATGACTTTTTCCGACACGCATTAATATCTTGTTACAACCAGCGACCTGCTTCTCTAAGATCTCTTCTATTTTTCCGATATTTATAGCGAAGGTAAATTGGATGCCATTTGACAACAATAGTTTCGTATAGTTCCTGTCTGCTTCAAAATAAAGGATCTGACCAATCTTAATGCGCAACAACTCATCCCTTGTTTTTATAATTAAATACCGCTCCATACGTAGAAATTGTTTTTTCGTTTCTCTTTCAAAAACAAATATACGGTATTTTCTTTATTTAATAGGTATCTTTTGGGGGAAAGATTGGTAAAGTGCACCAAAAACAAGAGCCTTTTCCCTGCTCAGAAGAGACACCGATACGCCCTCCCAGCCTTTCAATTATATTTTGGCAGATAGAAAGTCCAAGCCCTATGCCTTGCTTTTGGTTTCGTCCTTTATAAAAACGATCGAACACATGAAGTTTTATTTCCTCCGACATTCCTTCCCCCGTATCGGTCACGGACAAAAGAACCTCGTTCTCCATGGCTTGATATGACAAGATGATGCTACCTATAGAGGTGTACTTAATTGCGTTTGTTATAAAATTGCCAAGAACTTGTTTCAAACGGATACGGTCGGAGCGTAATAAAAAGGAATCCAAAGATTCCGGATAGGTCAAAGCTACCCCTCTCGGTACTTTGATCTGGAAAGATGCTACCGTTTCTACAATAAGTTGTCTTAGATCAAATTCCATGAAATCAAAGGTCATGGTACCAGACTCGAGCTTAGCCAGATCCAATACATCATTAACGATACCCAATAATAACTCATTATTGGTCTGAATAAGATTAATATACTCTTGTCTTAGCTCACCATCCTCTTCATCCCCTAAAAGAGAAGAGAATCCGACAATAGCGTTTAATGGCATGCGGATCTCATGGCTGATGTTTGCCAAAAAGGAGGATTTCAAACGCTCTGATTTCTCGGCCTTCAGCATTCGTTCTTCCATCGCTTTCAGTTCAGATATATCATAATTCATCAGTAATAGGATGGGGCTTGATTTCTCCAGACCCGCCTCCATTATATCCAGACGAACCCATTTCCATCCCTCGCCATCCCTGACCCGGACTTCCCCTTGATCATGATCAGTTTCTCCGTGGACAAGTCGGCTCAAGGAAGTTTTCAAGCATTCACGGTCTTCTGGCTTGACATTGGAATATATGCCTACTATCTGGCTCAATGGAGTTCCCGGAACTTCACCCATATTCAGATACCATTGTTCCATCGCCACTCCTTCCCCAGTGGACAAATCATACTTTGCGCAGCCGATCTTGGCACGATGACTTATCTGAGGAAAAAAAGGCTCGAACTCTATGCCTAATGTCGTTTTCATATATATCCGTTCTCATTATATTTATGCAAAAAGAGGGTTTAGCCATAAAAAACGAATGAATTAATCGTTCGTTTTAATTAGTCGTTTGCAAATATCGCAAAAAACATTTACTTATGAAAGTCAAAAAGACTTTAGAATATAATTTTGATGCGGTTTTTGGGGTATTTTACTAAACCTATATGTTCCCTATAAAATAATCGATATAAACGACTAATTAAAACGAACGATTAAACTAGTCGTTTTGTTGCCTTCCCCTCCACTTCAATATCCTGATATATAAGATTATACCATATGACTATAAAAAAATAGAGGGTAGATTGATCACTCAATCCACCCTCCTGTCTATCGTGTGCTTAAACTATTAAAAATCAACCCCTTGATTAGTCTTCTAGAGCCGCTTGCGCCGCCGCAATACGAGCGATGGGCACTCTAAAAGGTGAACATGATACGTAATTCAAGCCAACTTTATGGCAGAACTTAACGGAAGAAGGCTCACCACCATGCTCGCCGCAAATACCACATTTCAAATCCGGACGGATGGCACGACCTTTCTCAGTTGCCATACGAACCAGCTGTCCTACACCATTTTGGTCTAGTACTTGGAACGGATCGACCTTCAAAATCTTCTTCTCTAAGTAAACCGGTAAGAAGGAAGCGATATCGTCACGAGAGTAACCAAATGTCATCTGAGTCAAGTCATTCGTTCCGAATGAGAAGAATTCAGCGCTGGAAGCGATACGATCCGCTGTCAATGCCGCACGAGGAATCTCGATCATCGTACCTACCTTGAATTCGATACGATCGCCAACTTCCTTGAATAGCTCTTCGGCCGCGGTACGGATCACCTTCTCTTGTTCCTTGAATTCATATAAGATTCCTGTTAATGGTACCATGATTTCCGGTTTAGCCTCAATACCTTCTTTCTTCAAATCCAAAGCGGCACCTAAAATGGCCCGAGTCTGCATTTCCGTAATTTCCGGATATGTATTACCTAGACGGCAACCACGGTGACCCAACATCGGGTTATGCTCGCAAAGAGATTCCACACGTTTTTGGATCTCCTTAACGGACACGCCCATAGTCTCAGCCATTTCCTCTTGACCTTTCAAATCGTGAGGAACGAACTCATGCAAAGGAGGATCGAGCAAACGAACGGTAACAGGACATCCGGCCATAGCCTTGAAGATACCCTTAAAGTCCTCTTTCTGATAAGGAAGGATCTTCGCCAACGCTTTCTTACGACCTTCAGCGTCCTCGGCCAAGATCATCTCACGCATAGCTTTGATCTTCTCACCCTCGAAGAACATATGCTCCGTACGGCAAAGGCCAATACCAACGGCACCGAAGCTACGAGCGATCGAAGCGTCGTGAGGCGTATCAGCGTTTGTACGAACTTGTAATTTTGTATATTTATCGGCTAAAGCCATTAGCTCCGCGAAGTCACCTGACAACTCTGCCGCTTTCGTCTCGACCTGTCCTACATAGACTTCCCCGGTCGTACCATTGATAGAGATATAATCACCTTCTTTCAAGGTTACGCCATCGACGTCTACAGTCTTGTTCTTATAATCGATATTCAAGGCACCAGCGCCGGATACACAGCACTTACCCATGCCACGAGCCACGACAGCGGCGTGAGAAGTCATACCTCCACGAGCGGTAAGGATACCTTCGGCGACAGCCATACCGGCCAAGTCTTCCGGAGAAGTCTCGATACGGACCATGACAACCTTTTTGCCATCGGCATGCCATTTAGCGGCATCATCAGCGAAGAATACGATCTGTCCGGTAGCGGCACCCGGTGAAGCCGGTAAACCTTTTACCCATACTTTCGCCAGTTTCTCGGCTTTTTTATCGAATACAGGGTGAAGCAACTCATCCAATTTATTCGGCTCGATACGGTTCAACGCTGTTTTCTCGTCAATCATACCTTGATGCAACAAGTCGATAGCGATTTTCACCATAGCGGCACCGGTACGTTTGCCGTTACGGGTTTGCAAGAACCAAAGTTTACCCTCTTGTACAGTAAACTCCATATCTTGCATATCCCGATAATGATCTTCCAATTTCTCTTGGATAGCGTCTAATTGCTTATAGATTTCCGGCATGGCCTCTTCCATGGACGGATATTTAGCGATACGTTCTTCTTCTGGGATTCCGGCACGCTCGGCCCAACGTTGCGAGCCGATCTTCGTGATCTGTTGCGGGGTACGGATACCGGCTACGACATCCTCACCTTGAGCGTTAATCAAGTACTCGCCATTGAACAAGTCCTCGCCGTTACCAGCGTCGCGAGAGAAGCAAACGCCTGTGGCGGACGTATCGCCCATATTACCGAATACCATGGCTTGTACGCTAACCGCCGTTCCCCACTCGTCTGGAATACCTTCCATCTTACGATACAGGATGGCTCGCTCGTTCATCCAGCTATTGAACACGGCACAGATAGCGCCCCACAATTGCTCATAAGCGCAAGTCGGGAAATCCTGTCCGGTCTGGGCCTTAACGGCAGCCTTAAACTTAGAGACCAATGTTTTCAAATCTTCAACGTCAAGCTCGTTATCTAACTTAACGCCTTTCGCTTTCTTTACTTCCTCGATGATCGCCTCAAACGGATCGATATCCTCTTTGCTTGTCGGTTTCATGCCTAATACGACATCTCCGTACATTTGAACGAAACGGCGATAGGAGTCCCAAGCGAAACGAGCGTTGCCCGTCTTACGAGACAATCCTTCCACTACCTCGTCGTTCAAGCCAAGGTTCAAGATCGTATCCATCATTCCCGGCATGGACGCACGGGCACCGGAGCGAACTGAAACTAACAGAGGATTGGCAACATCACCGAACTTAGAGTTCATTAACGTTTCGATATTAGCGATCGCCTTCTCAACATCCGCTTTCAGCAACTCTACGACTTTATCTTTGCCTAACTCGTAATACTCTATACAAACTTCTGTTGTAATCGTGAATCCCGGAGGAACCGGTACACCAATCAGATTCATCTCGGCAAGGTTAGCGCCTTTACCACCCAGCAGATTTCTCATATCTGCCTTACCTTCGGCTTTTCCATTTCCGAACGTGTAAACTCTTTTTCTTTCCATATTCGACAGTATTGAATTTAGATTCTAGTTTTGTTGATTTCAACTGTTATATTGCTATCTCAACTTTGCAATGCTGCAAATATATGCTATTTCTACTTTGCAAGCACGAATAGCGTTAAAGATTTTTACATGTTTTACAACTATTCTTTACCATTTATATCCAGCAAATGCTTACATTTGCGTGCGGGAGTTTGTTGACGCTTCCATTTCCCATCGGATTTCCCGCCTATCTCTTTGCCCCTTACATATAATTATATGATCTTTTTCTTTTATTTGTGTCTATTTATTTCCAATAGGAAGACTCAGGAGTTTTTTGCTGAAGAAACTTTAGTTTCTACAGCATGAAACTAAAGTTTCTCCCTAGTGAAACTAAAGTTTTTCTATAGTAAAACAAAAGTTTTCCTTATAAGAAATTTTAAGAAACTGCAATATATTGATTTATAAACACATACTATACATCCCTTTCTGTCCATAATCATATCTTCATCAATCTTGATAGAATAACGAGAACTGTTTGCCGGACTCATTTAAGTATATAGAACGAAGCTCTTTGTTCTTAGCGGAATTGTAAGTATTTTCGCGAAGCGAATTTAAAACTTAACGACATTGGCAAGAAAGAAGAAACAGTTGCCTATATTAGAAAAGGTAACCATTACGGACGTAGCCGCCGAGGGCAAGGCTATCGCGAGAGTGAACGATATGGTGGTATTTGTACCCTTCGTCGCTCCGGGAGACGTGGTTGATATTCAACTGACCCGTAAGAAGAATAGTTATGCGGAGGGGAAACCTGTATATTTCCATGAGTACTCGGCCAAACGTGCGGAGCCGTTTTGTGAGCACTTCGGTGTCTGTGGAGGTTGCAAGTGGCAACATCTTCCCTATGAGGAACAACTTTACTATAAGCAAAAACAGGTCTACGATAATCTTACCCGCATCGGGAAAGTCGAAATGGAAGAGAAACTTCCGATCTTAGGTTCCGAGCGCACGACTTTCTACCGGAACAAGCTTGAGTTTACTTTCTCAAACAAGAAATGGCTTACGGAGGAAGAGATCCAGTCCGGTGCTTCTTTCGATTGCATGAATGGTGTCGGGTTTCATATACCGGGGATGTTCGATAAGGTATTGGACATCCATAAATGTTGGTTGCAAGATGATATATCGAACAAGATCCGTCTTTGCGTCAAGGAATATTGCCTATCTCATGAGGGATATCCTTTCTTCGATTTACGGAACCAAGAGGGATTCGTTCGTACGTTGATGATCCGTACGGCATCCACTGGGGATTTGATGGTCGTATTGGTTTTCTTCCATGAGGATGTAGAGCGCAGGGAGGCGCTACTATCTCATCTGGCGGAACGATTCCCGGAAATCACGTCCTTGATGTACGTCATCAACGGCAAATGTAATGACACGATCACCGACCAAGAAGTTCTCGTATTCAAGGGAAAAGACCATATCATCGAGGAGATGGAGGGGCTTCAATTCAAGGTAGGTCCTAAGTCTTTCTATCAGACAAACAGTGAACAGGCTTATAATCTATATAAAGTGGCTAGAGAATTTGCGGGTCTTACCGGAAATGAGATGGTGTACGATTTATATACCGGGACAGGTACGATCGCTAATTTCGTCTCTCGTCAAGCAAAGAAGGTTATCGGCATCGAATACGTACCGGAGGCTATCGAGGACGCAAAAGTGAATTCCGCCTTGAACCATATAGAGAACACGCTTTTTTATGCCGGTGATATGAAAGATATCCTTACGCAGGATTTCATAAACCAACACGGACGTCCGGATGTTATTATTACCGATCCACCACGTGCCGGTATGCATGATGATGTGATCAACACTATTCTCTTCGCCGAGCCGGAACGTATCGTTTACGTTAGCTGCAATCCTGCTACGCAAGCCCGCGACTTGAGTTTGTTGAGCGTGAAATACTCCGTCAAGAAAGTCCGTCCGGTCGATATGTTTCCTCATACACATCATGTGGAGAACGTGGTTTTGCTTGAGAAAAAATAAACATATAATATAATGTATAGGAAATACGTCCCCTTTCTGCTCTTTTTGTTCTTCTTGTATGGTTGCAACGGTAACAAACAAGAGGAGAAAGAGGACGTTTCCGTTTTCGTGGATTTACCGCAACTGAAAGCGGAAGGCGAGATCACGGCGGTGACTTTATACAGTTCTACCTCCTACTTCCAATATAAGATGCAACCCATGGGTTACGAATACGATCTGATAAACGATTTTGCCAAGAGCCAAGGTTTGAAATTAAACATCAAGGTCGCCGAGAATCCTGCCCGCCTGATCGAGATGCTTGAAGCCGGCGAGGCCGATGTTGTAGCCTACCCTATCCCAATCAATAACAAGCTGAAACAAGAGGTCATTTATTGCGGCCGGGAGGATATCTCCAGTCAAGTATTGATACAACGGGCCAATAAAGGCGATAAGCTTCTTACCGATGTCACTCAATTAATCGATAAGAATGTTTACGTAAAGCCTAACACCAAATACTCCGAACGACTGAAGAACTTGGATGAGGAACTCGGCGGAGGAATCCATATCCAAAAAGTGGAAAATGACTCCATTGCTACCGAAGATCTTATCGAGATGGTCTCCTTGGGCGAAATTCCCTATACGATCAGCGATGATAACACCGCCCGCCTAAACAAGACTTATTATTGGAATATCAATGTCGACCTAAAGGTTAGTTTTCCCCAACGCTCTTCATGGGTGGTAAGGAAAAGTAGTCCGGACTTGGCGAAGGCCATCGATGAATGGGCTTCTGATAAAACGGGTAAACATTCTTTCAAGGCAGTTACTAAGCGGTACTTTGAATTAAGCAAGCGACCTTTTACCGCAGATATTCCGGAGGTAAAGAATGGACATATTTCCCCGTATGACCCTTTTTTCAAGAAACATGCGAAAAACATCGGATGGGATTGGCAGCTGCTGGCGTCTATTTCCTATCAAGAGTCTCATTTCAATCCTACGGTTGTATCGTGGGCCGGTGCCGAGGGGCTTATGGGAATCATGCCAAATACGGCGAAGGCATTAGGTGTCACCCCGCATGAATTGAAAGATCCGGATACGGGAATCCGTACGGGAGTAGATTGTTTACGGCGCTTCCGTCAAGGTTTTTCTGAGATTACGGATCCTGAAGAAAAAGTCAAGTTTACCCTAGCGGCTTACAACGCTGGGATCGGACATATTTACGATGCGCAGCGATTGGCCCGAAAATATGGAAAAGATCCCAATAAATGGGATAATAATGTAGCGGAATATATTCGTTTGAAAAATGATCCCGAGTATTATAACGATCCTGTTTGCAAGCATGGATACTTGCGTGGCTCAGAAACATATAATTACGTGCGGGAAGTGTTGGAGCGTTATCATTACTACAAGAAAAAGTCATAGTTATAAAAAAATTCATAGCTATGAGTGAAAGTAGTCATAACTATGAATTTTCTGCAAGTAAATGCCACTTAAAAATTATAGGCGACACCTATGCCTAATATTTCCTTGAACTGGACCTTCGCCCCCCGTTTCTCTCCATTATCCTCAAAAGTTTTCACGTCGTTATCATATTTAAGTGTCGTATTAAGTGTAGCGGACAGGAATTTATTAATCTTCATGCTTATCAATACATCCCAATTGACATCGATATTTCCGAATTGATCGCTATAAGGAGTAAAAAAGTCAGCTGTAGTAATCAAGTTCACGTTTTCCATCACGGTTAATTCCGCACGAGCTTTCAGGTAAGCTCCCCATTCCATTCTGAAGCGATCTCCCGGATCGACCCCGAAAGCTCCTAACTCGGAAAGGTAATCATCCTCCACGAAAGTCATCTTCGTGGAAGCCGGAGAAAGATAAACCGAATAATTGCTTTTGGGACGATATTCCATACCTACGGAGATATTCGAATACGCCGGCGCAAAGAAGTTCGATATATAATGTGTCTTATCCGGATAATTATATCCTTTGGCAAACTGGGTGTTTAAATCTCCCATCAACGTATAATACCATACATTATTGGTGGAATATCCTAATTGGGTAGACAGGGTTATATTATCGGTACTTTTCCTCATTCCCTGCGATTTAGTCTTTGATAATCCGTAATCGAGAGCGAGATTGGTTACCCATAACCAGTCACCGCTTTTATGTGTTAATGCCCCATTCAGATACGCATTTCCGGCAACAGAGTTCTCACCGCCAGCCGACCAATTCGACATCGCCGTTTGCGACAAGTTCAAACCTGTCACACCTTTCAGTACCCATTTGCCTTCCTCATATCCTTTATCATCCGTTTGACAATATGTGATTGTCGTTAATGCGACAAACAATGTCATGAAGAATATACGTTTCATATTGTGATATATTTTAGTTATTAAAAAATAAGACGTCCTATCATTTAAACAGGTTTGATTAATTTTTGTTTAGAAAAGCCTAAAGTTGAAAGGGTGTCACATTTGTTACACCTTTATACGGATAAACCCCTTATTTTTGTATCCGATAATTAAGTAATTTGATTTATGGAACAGTTACATGCACACGAAGTCCTTCATATGATGGAGGGTAATAGTTATTCAGAAGCTTCTTTAAAAGAAGCGATCGTTAAGACTTTTGGTGAGGATCAGCGTTTCTATACTTGTTCGGCGGAAAATATGGATGCGGATGAGTTAATCGTATTTCTGAAACAAAAGGGGAAATTCATGCCTGTCGAAAATGGTTTCACGGTAGATATTACAAAGGTTTGTAATCATTAAAGATTCTACGACACTATCAATGACTCTAGGCTAAATCAAAAGAATTTAGCCTAGAGTCATTTGCCTAAAGTTAAAAAAGACTTTCGATTCTACTCAATGGATAATACTATTCCTATAAATAATCGCAAATGATTTTTGCATCAATTCATAATCTTTATCAGAGACATAACTTGGCCTACGGTTACCCGCGTGATTTATCATCCAGACAAAAGACTCTATATACTTTAGTATCTTATTTGACTTATCACTTTTTATACGTGACAAATAATCCATTTTTCCTAACAGATAATTACTCACTTCAAGAACACTCATCTTATTACACTCATTCAACAATGATATTAATTCAAGGTCTTCCATAATCTTTATTTTTATTACTACAAATATAATATATTTAATCAAATAAACAAATCATATAGACAGATTTTCATCTTTAATTCTTTTACATAAAATAGCAAAAATGGAAAATGAACACATCTCTAAATTATATACCACTAATCTAAATGAGATCATTGAAGTTCATTGCCATTAGATAGGAAGTAGTTTCCTTAAAAAGAAATCAGATGATCCTGCAACAATAAAAATAGGCTTAAAAGAAAAATATTTAATAGATTTGTTTTGATATTCAAATAATAAAGATTATGTTTGATGCGCATTTTGTTGCAAGTGAAAATATTGGGGATTTTTTGACGTTCTGGAATAACACAGACAGCAACCCGGCAAGTTTTGTACTACCGGGTTGTTTTTTATCCATGATTGATCCTATACGTGTAAAAGTGTGAGTCCGAAAACCTACCATACCTGCGAGCCTTCCAACAAACATTCTATAGGCCTTTTATGTTATGGTTGTAAAATGGTCTATTTATGCTTACTGGTTTTTTAAATACCTTAGCGACTATAATAAGTGTGACAAGCCTTCTGATTGTCACCTATGGTGCATTAATCGGAGTCATCTCATTTTTCAGAAATGAACTTAAGCGACTTACTGGTAATTATTCCATTACTAACATAAGAAAACTAAGAGCTGCATTCGGTACATACTTACTTCTCGGACTAGAATTTTTGATAGCGTCAGATATCTTAAAAACAGTATTGGAACCAACACTTAATGAATTGGCCATTTTAGGTGGAATAGTCGTGCTGAGAACAGTTCTGTCTGTCTTTCTGAATAAAGAGATCAAGGAACTAGAGACTGAAAATAAAGATACCGAGTAGATCCCATAAAGTTTTCAAGGGAAAGTACAGAAAAATGGCGCTTAAGTCTTGCATGAACAGAATTTAAACGCCATGAAGTAAAGTTAGAAAACCAAACCGCTCGGCCTTCACAGGTGAAGCGGAAGTGGATATATTGCCTTAAACTAATACCTTATATTATTACAACCAGATTAAAGATCATAATGTTTATGCTTTTGATGAATTTCAATAGCCAAAATAAAACAGAAAATAAAAATCCGCATCCAGCGTCACTGCTACATGCGGATCAAAAATAACAAACTCTTACAAGAGTTAGGCACTACATAAAGTTGTATTATACTAATAAGCAGACTGAACCGCATCAAAGTGTTGATTCCTTATGTTGTTTTTTTCTCATCATTTACATATTCCAAAATGTCGCTTGGCTGACAGTCTAATGCTCTACAAATTGCCTCTAGGGTACTAAAACGAATTGCTTTCGCCTTTCCCGTTTTTAAGATAGAAAGGTTAGATAATGTCAAACCAACTCTTTCAGAAAGTTCGTTCAAAGAAATCTTCCGCTTTGCCATCATTACATCTAAGTTTACAATAATAGGCATAATTAAACTGTTAAGTCATTCTCTGATTTCATATCTATCGCATTTTGCAATAATTTTTCAAATACAGCCACGGCTGTCGCAACTACGATAGCGACAAAAGTAGTTACGATACAAATGGCAAGAAAACCTGCGGGGTCATCTTCTGTATTATGGGTCAACCTTATAAATAGTCCTGCCAGCACGATTAAAATACTTAGTAAGATCGCACAATGCTTTATGTTCTTCAAAGTCTTTACAGAGTTTGTTGAAAACACTTTATTTTGCCCAATATAACCGAGCAACCTAAAAGCATTGTACAACGCAACAAAAAAAGCGATTGACGCTCCATATCCATATAAGATAAATGGATCAGCGTAAGTACTAAATAAATCTAGGTGTGTGGCTCGTCCCTCAGTTAAGGGAAACCAAATCAAAATAATAAGTGCCACAATACCGATAAGAACAATAACTGTTTGAAGAAATGCTGTTGAAATTCTTTTCATGACGTATGATGTTAATTTTAAACGACGTTGCAAATGTAATAAATATTTATTGATAAACAATAAATGAATAGCGAAATTCAAAAAACAGTCTCTTTCTCAAGCTAATAAAAAAATCTGGACTTGAATCGCCAGTGTAGTGTCGAAGTACAATGATCTCCCATTTGGAAGGGAGAATGGGAATAGAAGAAAAAAAGAACGCCTACCTGAAAAGTGGTAGACGCTCATTGCATACGGTTATTGGGACAAATATAGAGTTTATTTCTATCTTGGATTATCCTAATTCATTAATAACTACTTCATCTCTTCTCCCTTTTCATTAAAGATAGCGATAGCCTCCTTGCCCTCGATTACCAAAATCACCTTAAAGAGTTTCCCTTCAGTCTTTTCCGCAACATATACCTCTTGGATCGCTGAACCCGGATAAGATTTTTAATTAAACAATCTATTCATATTAACGTAATCAATAGATATAGAACAACGGATATGCCGAATTTCGCCTATCTACAGATAATCATGACACACAACATCTTATATTTTAGCATTAACATATGGATTCCATGCGGAAACAAATAAAAATCCGCATCCAGCTTCACAGCTACATGCGGACCAAACAAATAACAAACTCTTATTTAAATCCACTCCTTATTATTGATTTAACTAAATATAAATAAGAATAATACGATATATAATACTATATTTTTGTAAAGTATTTGTAAAGTAAAGCTATGCTTTTCTATTTACTCATCTTATCAAATTATCAAAATCATCAAGAAGCACCAATCCATAATTAGTATAGCTTCCTAAGTTATCTACTGAGACACCGTATACGGAAAAGCTCTCATTGGCGAACTTGATCCGGGCTATCTCATGGCCTTTCAGATTCTGCATGTTCATGTAATCACACATACGATCCCAATTTGTGGAGCCGATGAACAGGGAGGTGATCTTCTTTCCTCCTTTTATCGGGAGGCCGATGACGTAACTCTTGATTTGCTTACGCTTAGAAATAGATTCTTCAAACGTCATTGTTTTTTACGGTAAAGATATACAAAAAAGAACGTCCACCTTATATATAAAATGGCGGACGTCTTAACCTTAACTATGTATGCCGATACCCGACCGACAACGCAAAGGTAGACATTAATTAACGCTTTATCATTTCTTGTGTATGCTAGATAACATAGATTTGATATTTAAGATTTTGAAAAACATACGCTCCAACCATCCAATACGAAATCTATTGCATTGACAATTAAAATCTTAACAACGCATTCAATGAACTTAACAGATTGTTTTCCTATTTTTGCACCGAGGAGATAACATTTTTATGAGTAAAAAGAACTTGACTATATACAAGGTAGATGCGGAGAGCCATCTACCTCTTCCCTATGCGGATGAAGGCATTCGCGCTGGTTTTCCCAGTCCGGCTCAAGACTATATGGAACTGGCTATCGATCTGAATAAAGAGTTGATAAAGCATCCCACCTCGACTTTCTATGGCCGTGTTGTCGGTGACTCGATGAAGGACGAGGGCATTGAGGAAGGCGATATCCTTGTGATCGACAAGTCGCTGGAACTAATGGACGATGATCTGGCAGTTTGCTTTATCGATGGGGATTTTACGGTGAAAAGGGTAAGACTGGAATCGGACGCCGCATGGCTGGTGCCCTCCAACGTTAAATATCCGCCTATCAAGGTCACCAAAGATAATGAATTCATGGTATGGGGAATCGTCACCTACACGATCAAGAAAAACAGGAGGAAAAGACAATGATCGCTCTCGTGGATTGCAATAATTTCTACGCATCGTGTGAGCGTGCCTTCAATCCTAATTGGAATAACCGCCCTGTTGTCGTATTGTCTAATAATGACGGTTGTGTGATCGCTCGATCAAACGAAGCGAAAGCATTAGGTATAAAGATGGGAGTGCCAGCCTATCAGATCAAGAACGAGATCGAGCGGTATGGTATTGGCGTGTTCTCATCCAATTATACGTTGTATGGGGATATGTCCAACCGGGTAATGACAATGCTTTCCTCCTATTCTCCAAACATTGAGGTGTATTCGATCGACGAATGTTTTTTGGATTTCTCCGGTTTTGAGAGATACAACCTGAAAGAATATGGAGAAGAGATAGTACGAACTGTCTCCAAGGGAACCGGGATACCCGTATCGATGGGTATTGCCCCGACAAAAACTCTCGCCAAGGTCGCAAACAAATTTGCGAAGAAATATAAAGGGTATAAAGGCGTGTGTATCATTGACACGGAAGAAAAACGGATCGAGGCGCTCAAACGGACTGAGATCGGAGACGTATGGGGTATCGGTCACCGATACACGAAACGGCTTGCCTTATATGGTGTAAGCACGGCATACGATTTCGCCCAGATGCCTAAAGCTTGGGTACGTCAACAAATGACAGTCGTAGGTGAACGTACTTGGAAAGAATTGAACGGGGAACCATGCATAGACCTAGAGCTGGTAACCCCAGATAAGAAACAGATATGTACCAGTAGGGCATTTGGCGAGGCGATATCCGAGATTGAGGGACTGGAAGAGGCCGTATCCTCTTACGCCAGTATTTGCGCAGGAAAGCTTCGCAAACAAAGATCCTGCGCTCAAGCGCTCATGGTATTCATCCACACGAACAACTTCCGGGAAGATCTGCCTCAATACTTCCAGAATTGCGTGGTCAAGCTACCGTTACCAACGAACAACACGCCAGAGATCGTACACTATGCGTTGATAGCCCTCCGGAACATTTATAGGAAAGGATATTTTTTCAAGAAAGCCGGGGTTATTATCATCGATATCGTTCCTGATAGTGCGATCCAGCAAAACATGTTCGATAACGTGGATAGAGAGAGACAAAAGAAGCTCATGAAAGTGGTAGACCGATTGAATAGCGGATTTAACAGGAATAATCTTACTTTAGCGGTACAAGGTGGCCGGAGGAAGTGGAAACTGAAACAAGAGCTCCTATCCCCTTGTTATACTACAAGATTGTCTGACATCATAAATATTAAATGATATGTGCTTCTATAACTCAATGTCCAAGAAGGCGAAAGAACTCGCGGCTCGTTATGGTCGGAATCTAAGCGTGGTAGAAATCGCTGAAAAAATTCTGGAGGAACAAGAGCAATACAGGGTTAACGCATTCACTTTTCCAGACTATCCGATTATAACCGCAGATCCGGAGGTTCAAAGTTTCAAGTGGGGCTTGATTCCGTTCTGGGTTAAGGACAAGAAGCAAGCTGATGAGATAAAACGCATGACATTGAACGCACGGGCTGATACTATCTTTCAGAAGCCCTCGTTCCGGGAGCCGATCATGAAGAAGCGTTGTATCGTTCCTAGTACTGGCTACTTCGAATGGCGACATGAAGGAAATAAGAAGATACCTTATTACATATACGTAAAAGATGAGCCTATATTCTCGATGGCTGGTGTTTATGACTTATGGCTAGACAAAGTTACCGACGAAGTTGTAAATACGTTCTCGATCATAACGACTGATGCCAATTCTTTGACCGATTATATCCACAATACGAAACATCGAATGCCGGCTATTTTGTCCATGGAGGACGAGGAAAGATGGCTAGATCCGAAACTAGGAAAATCGGATATTGAGGGCTTGTTGCATCCATTCCCGTTTGAGAGGATGGACGCATATATCATTAATAATGATTTTTTGAAAAAGAAAGCTGATAATCTGACAATATTGGATAAAGTCTCATAAAAAACAATCGTTCGGGGTAGTGAATAAGGACTATGTAAGACCTCTTCCATCTCCTTCTTCTATAGCTCCAATTGTAAGCCCAGCATTTATCAACGCTGTTCTTACAGCATCAGTTTCCATCTCTTCCAGAAAAATTATAGTAACCCTCACTGCTCCATTTTGGAGAAAACCATAGTCTCTGGTCGGGTGGCTTGGATAAGCATCATTGATCCTCCTACCTACATAATTGTTCCTTCCTCGCGCCGTATTCCCAGGAACCCCAATCACAGAGAAAGAAATCATTCTTGAAGCTAATTGTGCAACTAATCTTTGAACACTTGGCAGAGAAGTATTTTCTTTTGCCATCTGCATTTGTTGAGAGGCAGGATTTTCACGTCTGTAATTTTGAAGTATTGAATGCAAGGACGGTTGATGAACATTTCTATTTACTGGAGATAAAGTCCTAGATATATTTTCTCTTTGGAATACTCTTTCTTTCATGATCATTCGATTTAAGGATTTAAACTATTCATTCTCTTTCGCCTCTTTATCCGGATCAAGCCCTGCCTCTTTCATGAACTCAGCAGCAGCTTTCGCTAGTTCCGATTGAGCCTCTATACAAGCTTTCAACGGGCCTCCGATAATAGAACCGAAAGGAATTCCCTGCAACGCATTGGTCACAACCTGTGAGGGTGTAGGATCTTTTGCCATAGTGATTACTTTTAAGGATTTCCCAAATGTAGGGAATTATTTTGGAAGTTGTGTATTTTGAAAAAAAGAAATATAAAAAAAGAGCCCGAATATCACTACCCTGGACGCTTTAACTTTAACTATGACTCCATTAATGCCGAGACAAAGATAGATATTATAATACACCAACCTATATACTATTTATATTTCTCTTTTTAAGATGCTCATCATACCCTATTTGCCAAAAATACATATCTACAATTTTCATAGGGGGATAAATAACATCGCTTTTTATACAATTCTTACATTCCTTTATTTCAATCTTATGTTTATCTGCAAAGGATATGATATTTTGTAGATTTATAGGGGACTCTTTTGTCTCTTCACATATTTTCCATCCATCACAAAAAAATCGATCTAGCGCAGGCATGCAACCTAAAGTACCTAATAGTATTTTCGAAACTAAAGTACAGCTGACATTCTTCACTTCATATACATCCTTGATCTTTTTAACGATTTCATTTATTGGTTTTATATCATCAGAAGCAATATTTTCTTTTCTTAATGCGCTATTAGATCGTATGATCTCGACAATAGGTTCATGTATCAAATAATCTCTCTGAAGTAATTCTGAAGAACCTCTATACATCCCCCAACTCGCTAAATAAAAAGCCAACTGCAATGTTAAATAATCAACATTATTATTAAAATCAGAAAAAGCCATAAAGCAGTGCTCCCAAGATTTAAAACGATGATTTGGTTTGTGTAATTGTTTTATATATTTACAAACAATATCTTCCATGTCTATTCTGTGTTTTTATTATTATAAAGAGATCTTAGATGATCGCTCATCCAAGCATCCAACCTTAACTATGAAAAATTTGTTTCTTCTTGAATTATTTTACACTGTAAACATACGACTTATATTGATTCACAATGTACGAAATCACATATTATCCAACAGATAATATGTAAACAATTACGCTCCTAATCTATCTCTTCTTTTATAAAAAAATAGTTTGGTAATGAATAATCTAATAAACGGATATATAATATATAGTATTCCACGAGCGACAACTTTAAAATATCAGAAGAAAATATGCTATTCGAAACATCAGTAGATAAAGAATCTTTCGATTCAGATATTATCAGTAATTTAAACAGTTTACATGTTAAAATTTTATTTAGTAAATCTATCAAACTTTCGTCTTCAAAAATAATTATTGGATTTGATAATATCTTATTTATCAAATCATTCACCCCACCATACATTTCCTTTATACCCAAGACTTTATTACCAACAAATGAGTTTGAATCACCTGCTCTAACAAATAAAGGATAAGACTTAGGTGGGTTAATAAAAATAGAAGAGTTAACCTTTTCAAACTCATCAAATACTATTTTAGAATATTGAACATCATCTTTTTCCATCTTCAAAGAATATACTTTTACTAAATATAAAATAAAAAACTGCATATGTTCAGATAAATATTGAAGATAAGTCTTTTGAACCTTCCTTGCTAACTTTGTTTTTTTTCTTTCTGGTATATAAACTAACAAGATATAAAATAATGTACTTGCGAGAATTCCAATACTACAATCTATTATCAAACTGTTGATTCGATCTATTTTATCTAAAGAATAATTCGAATCAACTAAGGGGAATACTTCAAAAACAATTTGTACTATAAAAAATACAGATATAATATTCAACAACCACAAAATAATGCTCAACCATCTTTTCCTAAAAAAAACAATAATTAAATCTTTCATGATATTTTTTACGCAAAAATACATATTATATATTCTCCTTCCAAAATTAGTAATCTCCAAAACAGAATTGACACAACCTTGTAAAACGAAGCCGCCCCACTTTCACAGGTAGAACGGCTACTAACTATTATCATTAAGTCTATGAAACAAAAAAGAAACTACTCCGGTCTTTTAACGAGCCACCAAACCAAGTAACCAATACCAACCACCAAGCAACCGGACAGTACCCCAATAGCCCAACCTCCGACCTCTATCTTGAACGTATCCCAGCGAGATAGTTCTTTTTCCACGGGAATCGGAACCTCGATCTTACGATCGACATATACCTCTTTCGAAGGCAGATATAACGTATCCCTAGGAACTCTCATGTTGGCGATCACGTTACCGAGACTATCCAATGCGAACATGAGTTCCACGTTCTTCGTGTTCGCCATATCCAACCACCGGAGAACAACCTTGCCGTTCTCATCGCATTCCATCAACGCACGGATAGAGGCGCTATCTACAGGCATGGGGTAAGGTATTAGCTTGTCTATATAGATCGAGTCTATACGATTCTCGATAGCGACAGGCTGTATCTTGGTTCGGCACCCGGACAAAGCGAGGATACCGGCTATCGCCAGCATCCCGCAAATCATTCCCGTTCTCATAATAAATTCCACCCCGCAATAACATCCGACATATCTGCCTCTCTCCCATTCTCCACCTTGCTCATCCCGGCCACAATCCGGATCATTTGCTCACGATCATTTACATTGATCGGATCATCGGCAGGGATACCGGCATAATCAGATACGGCCTTGATATAGGCATCTGTATTATTCTCGTTTTCCGGGGCCCAGCGGCTGATCATCTTACGGATCGTATCCAGCTTATAGTTCCGGTAATAGTTAGACAGGATTTTGAAGATCGCCCTGTAACCGTATGCCATCAACTTGAATTGTTTAAACTCTCGATCAGAGCTTGTCTTCTCGCCTTGGAAGACATCGCTGTTCCTCCTGATGTTCCCGGGGTTGTTGTTTCTCAACCCTCTGGGCAGACTATTATTTCTCATTTTCCACTCCCCTTATTTATATAATCAACAACCGCTTTCGCTATCTCCTCCGGATCAGTCCGGTGCTTGGCGATCTCTCCAGCCAGCATCAACACTTGCTGGTAATCGTTACGGACCTTGTCTTCTGCCTTCTCGAAAATGGATTTCACCTCGATAATCCCAAGACCGATAGCCCCGATCATCGTTACAACCGGGAATATAGGTATATGGTACCCGTAGAAAATGTCCAGATACCATATGCCGGCCATCTGCATGCAATCCACAACGGTCAAAGCGATAAGCAGGTTGTAATACCTCGCCAACTTGTCAACCGTCCGCTTGAAACCGTAGCTGGATCTTACCTCGCCACGTAACTTAGCCTTTCTTATCCCGCTACATAGATCTGCCATGGCGGCGAAAAACACAAGCATGTATAATCCGAATACTATCCACGCCACGATAAAAATCTCATTTAATTCTTTCATACTTCCGATCCTTTAATTGTTATTATATGTTGATTCCTAATAATCTCATCATCATCTCCACTTTCCTCTCCAAGGCACGATAATCGGCCAGTGTCACCTTTGGGGGTTCCTGGGGAAGATCGTCGGGAGGTTCGGGGGAGGCATCGGCGGCTATCATTGGCCTCACCGCTTCCTCCATGTCGGTATCCTCGTCAAGCAATAAGGTCTCGGCGGCTACCGGATCGTCGATCTCCTCATAGTGCCCGGGGAGTTCTTCCAAGGGGGTATCCAGCCTCTCGCCGCCTAGGTGATAGGTCTTGCCTAGATAGATTTCCGGTCCGGCTATCCATCCGTCACTGATACGGCGGAAGACCTTGTCGTCCTCCGCTATCAGATGCTTGTTGTTCGATTCGTCTGTTCTCATGACTCCGTTTTTTCTGATATAGGTTTGATACGACTCGCGTAAGCGGACCAGTTCGTAGCCGTCTTATAGGTATCCACGGCATTGTCCGGCACGTAGATTGGACAGGTGTTGCCGTTCGTCAAGGCTCCGCTGGAGAGGGGGAAGGGGGTGGAGGAAAGGACGGAGACGAAGACCAAGGCGCGGCAAGAACCGATAAGACCTGTATTGCTACTCATTTTAGTCCAATATGACAGCGGGGTTAGGTCTACGGAAGTGAGACTGGTGCAGCCATACAGCAAGTAAGAGGCGTTCGTCACCTTCACCCACCCGGACAGCGGGGTTAGGTCTACGGAGGCGAGACTGGTGCAGTCACGCAGCAAGTAAGAGGCGTCCGTCACGTTCACCCACCCGGACAGCGGGGTTAGGTCTACGGAAGTGAGACTGGTGCAGCCACGCAGCAAGTAAGAGGCGTCCGTCACGTTCACCCACCCGGACAGCGGGGTTAGGTCTACGGAGGCGAGACTGCCGCAGTTATACAGCAAGCTATAGGCGTCCGTCACGTTCACCCACCCGGACAGCGGGGTTAGGTCTACGGAGGTGAGACTGGTGCAGTTACGCAGCAAGCCAGAGTCGCTCGTCACCTTCACCCACCCGGACAGCGGGGTTAGGTCTACGGAAGTGAGACTGGTGCAGCCATACAGCAAGTAAGAGGCGTCCGTCCTTTCTTTATCATTCTTGAAAACATTATCAAAATAGATCAATTTGGAGCACCCATTAAACGTGATGTTAGCTACGGCACTATCACCAATGCTCCAATATGCGGCGAGACATGACGTTGATCCGATGGCGTATGTTATATCCTCGCAATAGAGTATTTCCACGTCATGATAGCCGTTATCCGTATAGGTATGGCCATAGGACTTATATCCCGTCTCCGAAGCGTTTTCTGTCGTACCATCCCCCCAGTCTATCACATAGGAGGAGGTAGGGGATGTAACGATAATAGAGCAAGAAGTTCCGATTAACATCATCTGTATGTTCCCGTTTTCTTCAGGCTTCAAGCTTACGGGGTTTACGGTCATTTGTATATTTACGGTATTGGCTGACGTTCCAACCGTCACCTGTCCTTTATAGTCATAATAATTCGGATGCGCAATCTCATAATCATACGTTCCCTTGGTTATCTGCAATATACACTCTCCGTATAGATTAGTCCCCTTGGATTTTCCGTCGCAAGAAACGGTAGCCCCCTCGATCAGGACATTATCTTGATTCTTCACCACGAACTTCACGTCCACCACCGCGTACACCTCCAGCGTATGGCTCGTGTCATTCGTGATAGCTGGAAAATCAAACGTGTTGCTTCCGTAGCCCAACGCTGATACGGTTCCTTTCATCGCCTCGCCACCACGGATATAGACGTATCCGTTTGCGTCGGTCGTGTAGCTCTTGGTATCGGTCGTGATCATGGCTCCGGATAGATAGACGGATTGGCCGTAAACCTTTACCCGGATGGTACGCAAGGGGATGTATGTGATCGTATACTCCTGCGTACGGGTTCCGGATACGAGATATTCGGCGGAGAAATCCTTGTGGTTATCGCACTTGAAGATGATGGGGACTATGGAATCATCATCAGCCGTTACCTTATAGGTATATTCGTTTACTTTCTCGTACTCATAATCCCCGCATTCGAACACGGCGTTGGTAATCGTCTTGGATTGAGAGGATCTAAACACGAATGTCGTTATAGTCGGCGGCAAGAGGGTCGTATAGGTAATCTCCAGCTCCGGAAAGGCCGCCCGGCACTTGGCTAGTTTATCGCTGGTAGCGGATATGGCGTGAAACTTGCCCGTGATGACGGCAGTTTGTACGTTGTTACCGTTCTCATCGATACCGCCGATCTTTATAAGCTTGTAAAGGTCGTTCAGGTTCGGGGCGGAAGAATTGATGTTGATAAGACGGATACGGTTCAATACCGGGTTCTTGATGCCCAGACAGCGAGATATGAGATAGAACACGTTTATGCCCGTATTCTCGCAAACGATAGTCGTAAGCCTCTCCACCCCGGATACCTCCAAATAAGCGTCCGTGAGCTTGGATTGATTACGGAGCGTCAAGCCCATAAGGGTAGCCGGGAGATACAACTTGGACAGGATACCGGCCGCCGGCAACACCACGGAGGTTATGGACGTGCCTTGGGCGTATATCTCCTCCATGTTCTCGCATTCGGACAGATCCACGGCTTGCCTTAGATTCGGGCAGTTCCGGATATCCAGCTTGCGGAGCATGTTGTTGGTACCCACGGACAGGACGGTAAGGTTATCGTTATGATAACCGCCCACATCGCTACCGATCAGCAACTCCGATAACCGGGTAGCCTTGGACACGTCGATCGTACCGGCGTATAAGCCGGACATATCGCCAAGCGACTTTACCCGACTCGCCCCGTAAACGATCGTCTCCGTATCGTTGAATACGATATCCGGAGCCTCTATCAATACCGGCACGTCCTTGTACGTACGCTGTCCCACCATATAGGAACCGTATTTCACACGGGTATATTGATCGGCGTATGGAATGATCGTCATGTTTGCCGAAGGGGCCACGCCAGCCCACGACTTCGGCGTATACAAACGGAACGTAGCGAAATCCGACAGGAAACTACCCGCCGTATACTTGCTATCAATGTAAAGGAAGCGGTTATACGTCCACCACTTACGGTTCTCGATACGGGAACCTTGGGCGGCGTAGATGTAAGACCCGTTGCCCTCCTCGATCAGCGGGTCGATATACTTGAAACGGCCGTCGGCGTTGTAGATCGCCTCGCACCATTTATCGGACTGCTCGCCGTTCAATACGGACATCACCAGATCGAAAGATAGCAGCCCCTTCGTGCGGATATCCTTGTACATCGCCTCGATCTCCGCCGGGAAACACCGCTCAAGGTTGTTCCATAACACGCTACTCTCACCGTTCCAGACGTTTAACGTGCCTATCTTGTCGTGATACTCTATATTGTATCCGAAAGCGATCAAGCCCTCGTTGTTCAGGCCGAAACAGGTGTCGTTGTCGTAAAAGATAAAGATCCATTTACCCTCCTCATGGAAATAGGTAAGGAACATGTTCTTCGCCCGCTGGTCCACCATGCCGAACAACTCGGTGATAAGGTAGTAGGCGATCAGGTTATCAAGGTTGAAATGGTTCCGAACCTCGTTCTTGAATTTCTCCAAGTTATCCTTGGTGGATACGACCCATGAGGTAACGGCCATGAGCCTCTCCGGCTTGCGGGTGCCCGCCTCGTACTCGGCGTTGATAGCGTCATCGTCCGGATAACGGGACTCGAAGTCGTTCGTCCAGTCCGTCCCGGAGAAATCGGCGGACTTGAAGAGGCAACGATCGGAGGTGTTGTTCGAGAACTCCCAGCTCTCGTCATCCTCGGAGAAACCGAACGTGTCGGCGGTGGACTTGTCGTTGTTGAAATTATATTTACCCACGAACTCCAGCGTATCACTTGCCGTCTCACGGTGGAAGATGGCTATCGGGTAGCCGTCTACCGTGGTGCGGACCTCCTTGTTTGTCTTTTGGGGCGGGGTGGTAAGCCCCATCTCGATCAATAGGGAATTGATGACCTTGGCCATACCCGTGTTGTGCGTACCGGATGACTCGGCGAAATCTGCCTTGACACAAAAGGCGTTTACGGGAATGCTATTCGCCCGTAACGCGTATGTCGGCGATGTCCTTCCGCTCTCCGTGTAGGTGATATCTGCCTTGAACTTGAACTTCCAGTTCTTCCTCGGATAATATTGGGAGGAGGTACCTTGCACGTCATTCTGGACGTTCTCGCAAGAGAAAGATCGCCCGGCTTCTTGCAAGTCCGTAAAATAGACCTTGTTCGTTTTCTTATCGCCTTTATAAGTAGGCAACGGCCCCTCGAAGATCAAGCAAGGCAATCGCTCCAACACCTTTTGATAGGTGATATCCCCATAATCATTATATACTTGGTTCCGGTTGTAGATAGCCAGCGCCTTGTCGTAATCGTCCAGATCGCCTATGAAGTTATCGAGCATCTGGTATTGATTCAAGTCGTTATCGTAGACACGGATGTTATACAGGTCGATCGTACAGCCCTCGCTACCGATCACGATATCCTGCGGAACCTTCTGCTGGAAATTATCCTCCGACGGATATTGCGCCGCCCCGGACATGATGCCGTTGATATAGATGTATATTAAACGGTTTAGCGTGCGTTTCTCAACCACGAAGGAGATGCGAACCCTCTCCTCCTCCTTGAACCGGGTGTCGATCGTGGTCTGCTCGGACGAGAACACCGCTTTCTGGGAAGATATCTGAAGGCCGATTCCCCCGTTCAAGCACTCGATCGCGATAGCCTCGTAATCGGTCACGTCGCGGGTGGAGAACTCGAACTCGATGGTCTTACCCGTGGCCCGGAAATCATCCTTGAATATCTTCAGCGGGATACGCACACGGGCGTCACCCGACACACGGAGGGAGGTGCTATCCCGTTCCGAGATCCAGCCGTTCGTCTTGAAGTTGAAGCCGGTCAGATCCGCGGATATATCCCCGTATTTCCACTCGTTACGGTTATTGTCATTATTGCTCCGGTTCTGCGAGGTCAGCCAGAGTTGCAGGTTCGCCTTCTCCGGCTCCACGATCACCTCGGCGGGGGATACGGTGAGCGTAAAGGTCCGGGAGGCCGACCCGCTGGATATCTTTAGGGAGAGATCTCCCGACTGGGGAATACGGTAATTCCACTCGTGCAAGGTGCGGTCTACGCTCTGCGTGGATACCGTGGCGTTGTTCGCCGATAGCGTAACCTCCGATAGCGAGGAGTCCGGCGTATAGACCACGAAGGGGATCGTGAGCCGGTCGTATTGCCGCACGGCGGTCTGGGCGAAAGAAGAGGCCACGATAGGCGTGTTATCCCCCTCCACAATACAGATAAGGTCGTTGGTAAGCGTGTTGCTCCGGATCAGCTCCTCGTTGATAAGGGCCGTCATGTAGACTTGGAGCAAGTGCGCCCCATGCGTCTGCCTAGGGATCACGTAGGTCAATTGCCGGTTCGAGGCGCTGGTCTCCACCGTTCCCAACTCCTTCCCGTCCAGTACAAAATGAATAATCTTGTTGATGGCCCCCACGGGCGTATAGCGATACACGATCTCCCCGGAATAGACGAGCGCCGGGTCTATGGAGGAGGATATGGACATGGATATCACCTCAATCGTATAGGATAGGGAACGTGACGATCCCGTGCTATCCTTCACGGTTACCCTTACCGTGTTGGAGCCGGTGATCAAGTGTTCCGTCGGATCGAAATAATTATTGCCCTGCGAGATGGATACCATGCCCACCTTCTGGCTGTTCACGGTGTAAGTGGCCGTTCCCGGCCCGGTCTCGGAACCGTCATCCTGATAGACGCTCGTGAAATTGTATCCCACGGTGACGGCGGCCCCCTCTACCGTGGTGATGAGCGTATCGGTGACGCTCACGAGTTTCATGGTCACGCCGCCACCACCACCTCCACCTCCGAGCTCGGAGAGGTTCTTCACCGTCCATAGCGAGCTGCCGGCCTCTTGCACCAGTACACGGGACTCGTCCGGATCTTGGTCTACGATATCATCCACGTTGGTAAGCTCGCCCAGCGAGCTAGCCCCGCCGCCGCCGCCACCGCTTCCGGAGCCTACCGGAATAGGGTCCGATACGACAATGCCCCCGGAGGTAAGATACAGCTTACCGTCTTTCGAGTAGCCGTTATCCACCTTCTTTTCCAGCAATTTCTTGATCTCCTCCAGCTCCTTGGCATAATCCCCGTCCAATTTACCGAGCAGGTCTTTCAGCCGGACCTTCACGTACGAGACGTTAAGGCCTTTCTCCTCCAAGGCCGGGAGAGAGTTTACGAAATCCAGGTTCTCCGCTACACGGAGATCCTCTACGCTAAGGGAACCCGCCTCTATAGCGTTCTTAATGATCGGGCTTAAAGTCTCGACCAGTTCTTGAATTTCTTCGAGGGTATATGCCATGGGATCAAGATTGTTTATAGGGTTACCGTCTCGTTAAATATCCTGTCGAAAGCGTTTTGAACCTTCGTATACACGTTTATCCATTCCTCACCGGTAAGGCTGTCCGGGGATTCTTGGAAAAATGAGAGCCTTTTTCCCCGGTCTACGGAAGCATAGCCGATACGGGTACCGGCATCGTATATGTAGGCATCTATATGCTGGAATGACTCGCTTTCTTTACGGGATGCCTCTATCTTTACGAAGCCCGTGGAAGAAAGGGCTTCCGTCAAGGACTTATTGATTGTCGTTGTTTCCATTTTTCTTTGTTTTAGGGGTTAGTAACTCGTTCATGGCATTTTTCAATGGAGCGATAAAGGATGATCCCATGATAATCTCCTTAACAGCATTCGCCATAGGTTCGGGCACCTCGATAGTATCTTTACTGTAATAGATCTTTTTCCCGAAATCGGATACGGCGATATCCGCTGTGCGTCCGTAGACAAGGTTTCCAAGATCCTTACGTAAGTCCATCTCCACGGTTTCGCCTTCCACTGTGGGTTTAATACCGATTTTGCTAAAATTTACTCTCATGATCTACAGTTTTTTAATTGTTATTAATTATCTATATATAAAAGTCCCGTAACGGAATCCCATTTGACATTATACCTCGTTCCTGATGTTGATTCAGTGTTTACTTGTGTTACCGAAGGCATAAGACCCATACGTAAAACGGTACGCCATATTCCTGGCGAGTCGTTTGAGAACTTCTTAGTTCCAAGTTCTATTTCTCGTATTCCATGCTGGCAATGCAAGAAATTCACAAATCCTTTATCTTCCATGACAGACTCACATTCCAAATCCACCATATCAGAATAATCAGCGTTAGTGACCGCTACTTTTATGGCTTTTCTAGGGACTTCGATCATAGTTTTTATCGCCATTGATTTTTTAATGAACAAGGACGCTGTCCCCGCATCATTCGTTGTTCTATAATTATAACCCACACTCAGTTTATACGTTGACTCATTGCTATCAGATATTCCAATCTCACATCTGCTTGAATCCATGTACATCTTATAACTCCCGTAATATTCATTATTCGTTGTTCCATAAATCTGATTTTTGTCAATCGTAAACCCTCCAATTGTACCCCTTAATGCCGCCAAACTAGTGGCATACAAATTGTCCACATTGATCAATTCTGTTTGGAGATAACCACCGGCTACGAGAGTTTGACCGTTTATTATGACACTAGCCAATTTGCCCGCACTCGTGCTAGCGCTACCCGTAATCTTCCCGGATAATTCCGCTTGAAGCGCTTTGGCCAGGTCTTCTTTTGTGATAGACCCACTTTTCGTATAACCTAAAAGAGTGTTGTTTAAGGTAGTCAGATTGACCTTGTTCGATATTTCTTGACTTAATGCCCAAGACAGATCATCGGATGAGACGCCATCTTTCCACGCCATCGATCCTAGATCTCCTGAGCTAACCTTGTCCTTGATCGTATTCTGGGTGCTTAGGTCAAACATGGAAAATGTCACGAAACCGTTCAAATTGAGTCGGCTAGCGTTTATCTTGATCGTCTCCGCCGTCTGGTTGATGCTCGATATGATACTATCCTTAGATACCTTCAGATTGATACGGTCTGCGTTCACCTTGATAGCCGCCTCCATCTCGGTTTTTAGCCCGGATACGTCGGTCTTCTTGGCGTACAGCGTCAAGCTCTCATCTACACCGTCCAGCTTTAAGCCTAGGCTTGTCACTGTCTGGTTTATGCTGTCAGTCTTGTCAACATACAAGGATAACGTGCTGGTCGTATTATCCAATTCTACCCCCATGTCCGTCACCGTGCCGTTCAACGTGTCGATCTTTTCGGCGTACATGCCGATCTTCTCGTCCGTCTGCAGAAAGAGGGTGGACATCTCCAACCGTAGATCATCCACGGGATGCGTGGACATCTGGACGTTGTAGATATATATTTCCCCCGTGAAATTCAAGATGAAATCACCTGTTCCGTTCCATTTGCCGGAAAATTCCCATTGAACGAAGGTATCCGTAATCGCCAACGGTTTGCTTACGTAAAGGCCCTGTCCGGAGAATCCGGACGTTAACGTACCGGCGGTCTTTACCATGTACATGAAGGATACGTAGTAGGTAGGCCAGACCTTCGTCCCGTCCGGAAGCTCAAGCTGTCCGGACGGCTTATTCCTCAAGTAGGAGTTTACTTGCTTCACTCCCGAATTCTTTATATACAGGGCCTTGCGGCTGGATACCTCTACGATCCCTGTAACCTTATCCTTCTTAGCGTAGAAGGAATCGTTCACGGCCATGAAACGCTCCTTCACCGTGAATAGCGACACGTCGTTGCCGAGTACCCATCCTACCGTATCAGCGGAGAAGGATGCGTTCGTGAGGCAATTATCCTTCTCCGACAACTCGTAGCGCACGGAAGACATCTCGCTGGAAAGCCTGCCTTCCACGATCTCGAACTTGGTCTTCACGTTCTCGCCGGTATCGAGCATGAACTGCCCACGGGCGTAAAGATTCTCCACGTATATACCATCGCCCTCCAGCCTCCCGAAATAAGGCGTTACCAGACCGTTCATGTTCCCCACCCGTACCTTCACGCAGTTTTCCGGATCGGTCTTCATCCCCCGGATCACGTCCATGTAGGGCGTGCCGAACTCATCCACCGTGGTGATCTTCATGATGCCGCTACGGGTGGAGTTATCCGGATTGTCCACACGGCAAAGGGTATCCCTTTTGGCTATGTCCGATAGATTTCCCACGAAATTCGTGAAACGGAGCCAGTCCAGACGGTTCTCGCCGTCGGAGAGGTCCCCTACGGCCACTTCCACCACCTTCAGCTCGTACGACTTGGTCATCTTGTAGTCGTTCTGCAAGGTAGGATCGCCTTGAAACTGCTGTACCATGAGGATATCACCTTCCCGGAACGGGTTGTACAACCTGCCCCCGTCGGTATCCAAGTAGATCCGGCCGGTCTCCGGGTCGTAATGATCCACCTCCATCATTCCGGCGAAGATGCGGTTGTCGTTCTCGCCAAGCAGTTGCGAGACCACGAACGTATATACTTTAAGCTCGTTACGTACCGATATGGAATCGATCTCCAACTTGTATTTAGTCTCCTCCACACCGGCGGCGTTGATAACCGTATAAGGGGCAATCATGAATCCTGTCCCGTTCGGGAAACCGGAGGCGAATGTAGGAGAGGATAGGGAACCGGCGAACATGGAGTCATTCTTCACCCTCAGGTCCTTCAGCCACATCGTGCCGTCGGCGAGCAGGCGGAACCCGTTCTCATGGCCGAAACCGCCCGCATAACGGTCTGAGTAGATGGAGGATTTCTCGCCGGATAGAATAATATCTTGCTCAAATGTAATATCAAAGCCCGCTACATCCGGTTTGTCCTTGCGTAAGAATGTCGTCAACGAGCGAAGGGCGGAGAACACGTTGCTGTCGCTGGCTGGCGTGGAATCATTCGTTCGTATGATATATACGCCGCTTCCACCACCACCGGTATAGGTCTGTCCTTTATAGGTAAGCGTGTCCACCTTATCCTCCAGCTCACCGATCCGGCTGTATTGTGTACTTTCTCCGATCGTATAGACAGGGGAATCGTAAGGTATATCCAAGTTCATTTCCCAGCCGATCACACGGCTGATCCGTCCATCAGACGGGAAGAAAGCGGGGTTTATCAACCGGATCCTCTGGCCCGCGTCATACGTCCTGTTTATCTGATCCTGATAGACCCACTCGGAGTCCAAGGTAGTTGGGTATGTACCGTCATCGATACTTGTTTTCTTTACATACTCCTGTCCTTTGGCTAATAACTCTTTTTCCGTTTCCGGTATATACTGGTCGGAAACGAGTTGGATATTAAATCCGGAAAGAACATATTCATCTCCATTCTCCGGGCACATTATCTCATCGGGAAGCAAACGCCCATAATCCTCGTTCGCTATGATCTCCCATATCTGGCTGCCTTTGTCCGTCCCTTCAGGCTTGAACGTTACACCGAACACCATCCCGTTCAGTTTGCCGGACTGGAAGGTGATTTTCAGCTCTTCCCCCTCCAATATATAATCTTCTTTGAAATCGAGACCGGGATCTTGGTACTGGTAGGCTTTGAACTGGCCGGTGACTTCACCGTCTGTCTCCGTATCCCTGTCTACGGTAGTCACGTCTGACAACGTGCCGATCCGTTTCGGAAACACATCGTCAAATACCACTACGTCCTCCACCGCTTCGGTGTCGGTCATACCGGGATAAGCATCTATGCAAGGAGTACCCTCCGGAAGCATGAGCCGCTTCTGAACAACTCCATTTACTACTGCCTGCTCATCCACCGGACGATAGTTGGCCGGTATATTTCTTGTACCTCCGAACACATAAACGCGGGTGGCATAAGTACCCTTGCTTTCGCTTCGGGTCATGGCGGCCGCTTCAACGCCTAGTTCAATGTCGACAGCGTCACCGAACTCGCAACGGCCAAAGTGTATGACATTATCGGTTATCCAACAATCACAGTTCCATTTATCTTTCGATGCCATCGAAAAGAGGGCGTCCAACAAATGAATATTATCGTATGTCATCAAAAACGCCTTGTTCTCAACCGTGGAATCTATGTCGAAAATGTAATCAACCCCGTTGTATGTATATCCGTTCGCTTTCAGATTACGTAGGAACAGGCCTAGGTGAATATCGAGGGGGGCTGTAAGATTCCAGCCAGCTTCCTGACCGTGACTTTCCGGAGTGAATTTGAAGATTTTCGTATTCCACTCGTAATAATAAGCGTCAAACCTTAGCTCGTAACTGTATTTACCCGGAATAACGGATGGATTCTGAAGAGTGAGGTATTTATATACTTTCGCCAGTTTCCCGCCCAAGGCATCATCAAACACTCCTCTGAGATCCACGTAATCGCCACGCTTGAGATCAACAGGTATGTCCGTGCTGAAAGGGATGGTTATATAATCCTCCTTCATCAGCATGAACCGGCCTTTCGCCCCCACATTGATCGGTGTGCTAAACTTGACCTTGCCTGATATGTCCTTTATCTCGATCATTCTTCAAAGATCGAAGATAAAAAAAGGGTATCCAATTTATGAATATTCCTATATACGACAATAGGCCCAATGTCGTGAATTAAGTACGAATAGACGGATTCGGTTCCGAAAACTTACTCGAAATTTTACCAAATGTCCGGTCTAAACTCTGCGCATAGGTAATACTCTTCCCAAGATAAATCAAATGATAAATCTCGCTACTGTTAGCAGGAATTTGAATATCTACTGCCCCTTTATATAATTCATCGAAGAATGCCTTTCTTTTTGTCTGATAATCTGATTGAGAATTACCTTCTATAGTGAAAGATAGTGTTATTTCTCGTTCATCTACTTTAGGATTATTGGTTATAACCCGTTTCCCATGTTCCAATCGGGATTTGTTTTCAATAAATTCTTTCATAGGCGCGGGTGCACCGATTGTATCAAGGAAACCATCACCCATTCTTATACCCCATTGCCGGTAGGCATCAAGGCCGTTAATTTTTAAGTCATTTGTCATAATTTATAATTTAGATGTGTTCTTCTTTACTTCCGCTATATCTTTCTGAATCTGCTGAATAGGCTTCACGATAGCTCCTGTATTCTCTGATATCTGTACAAGTTCAAGATAGGAATTTGCTATCAAGTCCCGTGTATCATCTGCAATGTTTCTCGTTTCTGTATTTACCGAGAGAATGGCATCCGCTTTCATCGTTAGAATATTCAAAGACTGAGATTGAAGGGCGTTCTGACTCTTTATCTCTTCACCTGCCATCTGCAAGGCGGTAAAGCGTCCATTCAATTCGCTTCCGGTATCTTGCGACATAGCCTGAAATCCTCCTTTAGAGGATGATTGAGAATATTTACCGGAGTTCCAACCAAAAGCATTGGCCATCGCATCCCTTTCGGCCATCATTTGCTCCGCCAAGGCTCGTTGGGCAGCTTTTAATTGTTCGGATTCCTCTGCGGTAAGATCAAATATGCCGTCATCATCCGAATCGGATTTACTAGCCCAATCATTATACAACGCTTCAATCTTATCACGATATTTATTCGCTACCAGGTTGGAGAGGATTGCAGTTTTAAGATATTCCCCGAAATCATCCGCCATATCCTTGCTGCTCTTATCCATATCTGAAAGAGTGGATATAAAACTATCATAGAAAGAATCAAAAGAGACACCGGTCATGGTTTCGTTCAGTTTGTCCTTCATGCTTTCTATCTCCGTATTGCAGTCAATGACATTTTGAAGGTATTCCTGAACATCACCGTCCAATTTTGCCCAAAATGTAGGAGCTTCATCCTGCAATTCGGATAATTGATCGGCGGTAAGGTCAAACAGTCCGGTCATACGACCATCGGCAACCGAATTGTAGTCGAACCCTATGGATTGCGCTGCCTTACGAAGTTCATCCCATCCCTCTTTAGACATTCCCTTCCGCTGACGAACGCCAATAGAATGAGAGCCGATACTTGCACCGGCATTAAGCCTTTCTAGACCAAGTGTAACATTGCTTTTTGCCTTCTTATCCAGTAGATCCAATGTTTCTTGCCCGACTTTGCGCGCTTCATCACCATAGGATATATCAATATACTGCTGTTTTTTACTAATAAGCGTATCCCATACATCAACAAGGGTGTCATATTCTTCTTTCATCTTGTTGTAACGGGAGTAATCGGCACCTCCGAATCCTGGAATAAGACCGCCCAAAGAATCTACACTCGTTAATGCCCCTTTTATCGTCTGCAAACCACCTGTGACAATCGACATCGGCTTAGTGAGATCCATCTTTTCAAGACCGTTCAGCATCTCACCAAAGCCAGACATCGCGCCCTCCAACCATTCTGGTGTCTTTACCCCAAGTGTTTCCATAATGCCGATAACCTGATTGCCAGCTTCGACATACCGACCGATTTCATCCACGCCTTTATGCAATGCAGTGGTAGCCTCCGACAGGGCTTTCTGCTTGTTGTTTTTAGCACTTTCAAGGGTGGCTTTAGCGTTCTTCTTCTCTTCGTCTGTGTCTTCTTTAAGAGCCTTGTTGTATGCTTCCTGCGCTTCGCGTTCCGCATCGGTGGCCGTTTTTAGCGACTTGAAAGAAGTGCTCATCGCTTCGAAGGGGTTACGCTCTGAAACTTTATCATCTATCCTCTCAATAGCATCGACAAGCTCTTTCAGGTTCTCGGGAGAAAGGTCTTTTTGAGCTGAAATAAAGTCTTTAAGATTGGACTTCAACTTTTTCAATGTATCGGTAGAAACCTTATCTAGGTTGCCAAAAACTTGCTCCCAATTCATGCTTTTTTTGAATTGTTCGGCATCGAGTTTGAAAACGTCTTCATTCTTTGTTTCTGTACGCTTACCAATACTGCGGTCTATCTTTGCTACCTCATCCGTATCGCCTTTTGCTTCAGCTCTTTTACGGGCTTCTTGCAACAAAGCAACATCATCATTGAACTTCTTTTCTATTGCAAGACGTTGGTCTGTATATGAAAGATATTGGTTTGCGAGTTCGGAATATGCCTTTTCATTATTGGCGATGGCAGCTTTATAAAGCTCGTCAAAGTATTTGTTCTCATCATCCGACAATTCGATTCCGGTAGCATCAAACGACTTTCCCTTGTTTTTAGGATTAGACTCAAAAGTAGAGCGGGCATCTTCTATTTTCTTACGTAAAGCATCCTCTTTTTGCCGATCAATAGCTTGCATCTCTTTCTCAAAGTTGAGTTCCATCTGGGCAATGGTTTTCTTTGAGCCTTCATTCATTGCTTTGATTCGGGATTCATCGACTTTCATTTGTAAGTCTTCGGCAAAACGTTGTTGCTCTAATGCTTGTTTGTTAAGGAGAAGATTGTATTTCTCCGTTTGCTGGCGGAGTTTTTCGGATTGATTCTCTTGTTTGCTTAATGAACTACCTGTAATACCGCCCAAATCTTTATATGCCTTTTCAGCAGTATCTTTCCGTTTCTTAGCTTCTTCATATTGCTTTGAGGTAAACTTAGATTTATCCTTTTCTATTTCAGATAGGTCTTTTTGGGCATCCTCCCAATCTTTCTTAGCTTCCTCGTAATCTTGCTTATAGGTATTAGGAGATTTCTTTTCTGACAACGCGCCATTTATAGATGAGATAATACTTTCTAAATCCCCACCTTTGACCATCATTCCATCAACATTAAAACCATTACGCTTTGATGCAGAAGATTGGGCCATTTTTAATTCAGCCTCTAATCTTTCTTTAGAATAGTTTTTAAGATTGGCTTTATAAGCGGAGATATTATCATCCAATACATCTTTCTGATACTTCTTTAGTAGTTCGGAGTTTTTCCCCATCTGTTCACGTACCTGCACGTAGGACTGTTTACCTGCAAACATTTTCCATATTTGCATATCGGCATCAGACATATTTTTGCGAAGCTCTGGATTGTCAAACAGCTGTAAATATCTCCGTTGGTTAGCAACCATTTGTTTTAGAGAAGTATAATCATCTTTTCTACCTTGAACAGAGCGGTTTGAATCCTCTTCGTTAATCTGTTGTTTCAATTTCAGAATATCTTCCAACTTTAACTTCTCAATATCATATTGTCCAAAGATTTTCGGATATTCCTTTCGGAGTTCCTCCAAAGATTTTTGACGGGTGAGAGTTGCCAAACTTTCATCGCGTGCAGCTGTAAGAAGTTCCTCTATCTTTTGTTTATGTTTCTGTTCTTTTTTAGATGCTGTATCTTTAATGTCGTTATATTCCTTTTGGGCACGTGCAGCAGCAGTTGTACTATCAGACATTGCCCACATTGCTGTAGCAAGCCCTCCTACAGCAACAGCCAATAACACGTAAGGATTAGTGAGCATGGCAGCATTCAATGCATCCTAAGTTTAATGCAAGTAAAAACGAGAAAATATGAGAATTTTTAAGAAAA